>Ga0222715_10003543_pt1 | contig 13905 bp, 8 predicted proteins | sample C33_9DmetaG_FD_165056 | JGI IMG/M metagenome (GOLD analysis project Ga0222715, IMG submission 165056) | Estuarine water microbial communities from San Francisco Bay, California, United States - C33_9D | ecosystem: Environmental > Aquatic > Marine > Unclassified | place: USA: California...
CGCCCCTCGTCTCCACGAGCGCCTGACACACGTCGCACGGCGCGACGCTCGCACCGCACGACGCACACGTCAGCGTCACGAGAGTTTGACACGCCTTTGCGACCTCGACGAGCGCTGTGTGCGCGTGAAAAACGACGGATACGGTGAGTGCCTGGTTAATTGTGAGCACCGATGACGACGCGCATGTCGCGCGATCTCGCGCGTACGACAGCTGCGCGAGCGAGGAAAAACGACATCGGGAGACGCCGAGAGAGATCGCATGCGCATACCTTCGCTCGTGGTGTGATCGCACGACGGCGACGCGGCGTGCATCGCGTGGGTGGGTATGAGGCGTGAGGCGCGCGAAAGTTGAGCGTATTACGGCAACACAGCTGATTTCAATAACAAAGTGCAACACAAAAAATCAATCAACATACTGTAGTAGAACACAACCCGGTCAACGAGAGATGAGACTTATACTTTAAACTAATGGGTGCTTACGCACCCTTGACACCAGTTAAACCCTTGGCGAGTTGCTGGACGTTTTTCACGCCGGCGCGCGTGTATTGGTTGTTCTCCCACGCGGCGCCGCCCGCGCGACAGCCGCCTTCCCAGACGTGCACGAACTTGTCCATGCCGTGGTAATGCTTTTCGAAGATGCGTCTGTAGTACATTTCTTCTTTGCTGTGCGGGGGATTGATTGGGTAGGTGGATTCAGCCTTGGCAAAGTCTTCGTCAGAGACTTGTTCATCGCAAAACTTTTGGAGGTCTTCGACCCAGTTCAAGCCGACGCCTTCGCATTGCATAGCCTTCGTGCGCCAGAGCACTGGATCGGGAATTTCACCGTCGAATAACGCGCGGAGTGCGTGCTTTTCGGGTTTAGCTTCACCCTCAATACGCTTGAACTCGGGATCAACCTCCATGACGGCGTCGATGACGCGCGGGTCCAAAAACGGCACTCGCGCTTCTAAACCGTGCGCCATAGTCATACGGTCCGCTCGCTGGCAGTTGACGTTGTGCAAAGCACCAAAGATACGTCGAAGTTCGTTGTGAATATGCTTGGACGACGGTGCGTCGCGGAAATAGAGGTATCCCGCGAAAAGTTCGTCAGAGCCTTCGCCCGTGAGAACAACCTTGACGTGTTGCGACGTGAGTTTGGCCAGAAAGTAGTTGGGGATAGCCGAGCGAATAAGCTCAGGTTCATACGTTTCCAAGTGATAGATCACGTTTTCAATGTTCGCGCACGCCTCTTCAGAGGTGAAAAGGTATTCATGGTGCGTTGTACCCAAATATTCGGACATCATGCGCGCCGCCGTAACGTCGGGCGAACCTTCTTGACCGACGGTGAACGACAAGTACTCTTGACCAGACTTTTCGAGCATGGGCTTCAACACCGTACTGACGACGGCGGAGTCCAAACCTCCAGATAATAAAAGACCGATGGGGACGTCAGCCATGGTCTGGTCGATGATGGCTTCCTCAAGAATGGCGCGAACGTGAGACGTATCCTTGGTACCGACGGCGGCGTCGTCGTCGCTATCCCAAGATGGGTTGTACCACTTCACGAACCCATCTTTCGGGGTCCAGTAGTGTCCAGCGGGGAACTCTTCGATGCGTTCGCAATCTTGATCACAAATCGCCTTCAATTCTGATGCGAACCATTTGACGCCGTTTTTGCCGTAGCCAATGTACAACGGTTTGATACCCGCGTGGTCGCGCGCGGCAATCATGTGGTCCCCGTCGTCGCCGACGACGACAAAACCAAAAATGCCATTCAACTCCTTTACAAAATCAACACCAAGGTGTTTATAGAGCTGAAGCAACACTTCAGAGTCACTGCCAGTCTTCGCCGCGGTGAGCCCATACTTTGCTTGAAGCTTGCGAAAGTTGTAAATTTCGCCATTGGCGCACACCGCGTACGTCTTCGCTCCGTCCTCATACACAATCGGTTGCTTACCACCTTCCGGATCCATAATCGCCAATCGCTCGTGCGCCAATCCGTATCGTTTGGAGCCGAAATACCCCGAACCATCGGGACCGCGCGTCACCATGCGCGCGCTCAACTCGCGCATCAACGTTTCGCGTCCATCCTCCATGGCGCCGTTCGGGTCATACATCGCCAACACCGAGCACATTTGCGCCCCATACGCGCGTCCATTCGCCTACACACACACACAAACAACGCACACAAATCTCGTCAGTTCTCATCATTCACGCGGCGATCACACCACGAACGTGACGTCGATGTCTATTCGCTCGCGTTTCGCTCGCGCGCTCGCGCTCGCGCGACGCACCTCGCGTCCACTGACGCGCACGCGCGCACCGACGCGCCCATGAATCAACGCCCCGTTCGCCACGCACGCGCGCGCACCGCGCGAACTCAGCGCCTTCCCGCGCGCGTCGCTCGTCAACGCGCGACGCGGCGTCGTCGACGACGTCGGCACCTCGCCGCGCGCGAGGCGGCGCCGCGCGCCGATGGGGCTCGGCGTCGTCCGCCCGGACCCCACCGTCGTCGCCGCGAACATGGCGACGGGGAAAACGCGCGCGAAAGAAACCTGTGGCGGCGCGCGGCGCGAGGCGTCGAGCGCGAGTCGCGTCGAGCGCGGGCGAGTGGCGCGACGCGCGCGAGCGACCTTTCGCGCCGTCGAACGACGGAGAGGGTGGTCGGTCGGACACGTGCGGAGTCCCTCGAGGCTCTGGTCGTGATTGGTGCACGCCATTATCCGAATGCTTCTCGCGCGGTCGACGAAGAGCCCCGGGGCGGGGCGCGCGCGCGGACCGCGCGCGCGCGGACGGCGCGGCGTCGCGTCTTTGTCGTCGTCGTCGTCGTCGTCGGCGGTGTGCGAGCCGACGCGCGACGCTGAGCGCCGAGCGCTGAGCGCGCGTCCATCGTGGCTGGAGCGCCGAGGCGATGGCGCATCGACGACGAATCCCGCGCTCAAAGGGAACTTTGCGCCGGTCGTCGGCGCGATCGAGGGGGAAGTGCGAGATTTGCGCATCGATGGCGCGCTACCGGCGTGCGTGGATGGGGTGTTTATGCGGAACGGGCCGAACGCGGCGCGCGAGCCCGCGCTCGGGACGGAGAGGTATCACTGGTTCGACGGTGACGGTATGGTGCACGCGGTGCGTTTGGGCGGAGGACGGGCGTCGTATACGCGTAAGTATGTCGAGACGCGCGCGTTTAAGCGCGAGGAGAAGGCGAACGAGGCGTTGTACACTGGGTTGAGGGATATCAATCCGATTTGGAGGTACTTGCTTCCGCGTTTGGTGGAAAAGATGACGGTGGACGTGATGCAGCCGGATTCTCCGTTTTGGGTGATTCAAAGCAAGAATACGGCGTCGAATGGGCTGACGTACCACGCGGGTCGATTGTTGGCGACGTACGAATCTGGGTCGGCATATGAGCTCGAGCTCGGGCCGACGCTCGCGACGAAGGGCGTGTGTGATTTCAATGGGACGTTTTCGACGAAAGACTTCTGGCTCGACAACATGTCGGCGCACGGGAAAATTTGCCCGCGCACGGGCGAGCTCATTTACATCGGTTACAACCTCATCGCCATTGGCGACAAACAAAACGAAACGACGGTGACGGTCGGTATCATTGACGGTGAGACTGGCAGGAGGACGTATCGCCGAGAAGTCAAAGTCGAACGGCCGTCGATGCAACACGACATGGCTATCACGTCAACGAAGACTGTGCTGCTGGACGGCCCATTAGTGTTTGATTTACCTCGCGTCATGGATGGTGGACTGCCATTTTCGTTTGAAAAGGAGCTCACAATGCGCGTTGGTTTTATGCCTCGTCGCGCTCGCGATAACGAAGGCCCGTATTGGATCGACACGAAAGAGACGTGCTTCGCATATCATGTCGTCAACGCGTATGATGAAGGTTCGCGCATCGTGCTCGATGTGTGCAAATCAGACGAAACGAACGCGCTGGGCATGTGCCAGCAAAATGATTCGCCGCGGTCGTCGCCGACGAGCAATCCCGTGAACGCAGGGCGCGACGTTGCCGCGCTTTGGCGATGGGAAATTGACACAGAAACGAAAACTCTAGTGTCGAGCAGGCGCATGTGCGATCAGACGTCGGATTTTCCATGCATCAATCGTGCTTACATTGGTCTGAAGTATCGATACGCGTACTCCGTGGCGTACAAAGAAGGCACCGAGCCCAAAGAGCGCATGGACATCCCGGCGTTCGATGCCGTGCTCAAGCACGACTTTGAAACGGGTGAAGTCGTACGTTATGATTTAGGCGATGGGAAGACATGCGGCGATATTATTTTCGTGTCGAGCGACAGTCCAGAGAGCGAAGACGACGGGTACCTTCTCGTCCTCACGCACGTCTTGAACGAGGAAGAGCCGCGAACCGAGTTGCTATTATTGAACGCTCGCACGTTCGCAAAGCAGTGCGTAGTACACATACCTGTGCGCGTGCCGTATGGCTTTCATTGCGAGTACGTTCCCGGTCCGTTGCGAAACTGGCCGCTGTGAGCCGCCCATAGAACTTATTTATTAGATGGATTGTATAACACTCAACGCTGCTTTGCTTACTCGGTTTGATCCGCGAAGAATCCACCGCCACTGTCACCTTCGACCGCAGGCGCGGGGCCCGCGATAGGACCCGCGGCCGGTACGCTCGGCGCTTCAACACCAATAAGCCTAAGAATGTTCATCGCGCGACGTTGCGCCTCGATGCGCTCCTCGGCGAGCGTTTCCAACTTTGCGAGCTGGTCATCCCAACCCGCCTCTTTAGCCTTGGCCACTTCCAATTCGAACGACATTTCCTGCACTTGCAAGTTTTTAATAAAATCACGCAACACTTCGGCGACGTCGTACGTATTAATACCGTCGTTGTACGCCTCTTCGAGTTTATCCACCAACTTGCGTTCTTCATCCACCGCAAACTCCATGAGCGCATCCATAACCCTCTGCGCCGGCGACGCATTCAACGTCAACACCGCTTGCGTCACCACTTGAATAATATTCTGCAAAATCATCAACGTCTGCTCGTTTTCTCCACGCTTCTTACTCTCGCTATACACCAAGTACGCCGCGCCCAATACGCCCGTCGTCAGCCTCCCATCGTTCGCCGCCGCCTTGACGTTCCCCACGATCGCCTCCCACGACCCACCTTGAAGCAACGAATTAAACACCTGCACGTCCTCATCGCTCGGTTCCGTGGACACGCCATAGAGCGCGTCACCACCCGCCGCCGGCGCCTCCATCGCGCGTCGTCCTGAACCGCGCACACTAAACCTCGTCGAGCTCACGCGCCCCGCACGCCCCGTATTCTTGACGCGTCGCGTTCCCAACGATCCCGGCGTGCGCAACAATCCGTGCGCGACCGTCACGAGCGCGCTCGCGCACATCCACGCCCCGAGCGCGCGCGCGTGTGCCGCCAAAGACGACGCACGGTGGTCCCGGCGTGCGCTTTTTCGTGTTGGCGTCGCACGTGTTCCCGGTGTCCTCGAGACAGCCCCGCGACGTCTTCGACGCCATTCAGCGCCGACGCACACCGCGCGACGCCGCGTTCGGCGACGCCAACGCGCGGACGCATATTCACTGCATATTTCTCGCGCGCGTGACGTCAAAGTTGCGCGTCGCATCGTCGCGCATTCCGCGTCGCGAGATCTCACGCGCAGAGCGAGCGAGGCGCATTTAGCGCGCGCCATCTTTTCGCGATGCGCGGACGGAAACGCGCGGCGGAGGAGGGCGATGGCGCGCGCGAAGGCGATGGGAACGCGTGCGGCGAAGGGACGAGCTCGGCGAGAGTCGCGCGCGCGCGCGATGACGGCGATGCGCGCGGTGGGGAGGACGCGGTGGAGGAGGACGTGGTCAAGGTGCGGCGGTCGCGTGGCAGGCGTGGCGTTCTCGAGTGTTTTTTTCTGCGTGTGTTTGCGTGCGTGCGCGCGTATGACTGACGTTGAGGCGTGTGCGGTGGTGCGCGTGTGTGTTTTCTCGCAGCGGTTGCGCACGATGGCTCCTGATATGCGCGATTCGGTGTTGAGCAAGTTGTTTTCATTGTACGGCGCGGGCGCGTCGGGTTCGGGGACGCCCGAGCGGGGCGGGACGGCGGAGGTGGAGGGTACGCCGTCGAGTCGCGTGCTTGAGGTCGCCGTGCCCGAGGAAAAGGAAGAACCGAAGAGGTGGGATTGGAAGACGCAAGCTACGGAATGGCAGCTCAAGTCGTTGACGTCGGCTTTGGGGATGTCGAGTTCGGGGACTCGCGAGGAGCTCGTTGCGACTGTGCAAAAACAGTTAGCCGAGCTCGCGGAACCCGCGGAGCAGTTGAGCGTTTCTTTGGAGAAAATGGCGAAGATTTTATCACACAATGAACGACATAGTTATTTGAAACTCGCGAAAGGTGATTCTGTGAAGCGTACGGTTGAGGCGTTGTCTCGGTTGCGAGAGCGCGCCAAGTTGCAGGCGACGCGCGTGCTCGAAGTAGACCCTTTTGAGGCGATGCGCAACCGCGAGCAAGGACCTTGTGTTTTAGATTTGGCTTATTTGTACATGAATTTTGTTGCAGATGCATTCGATGCTATGTTTCCTTTGCTTCGCGCAGAAGCGACAGGATGCTTAACTCCAGGGAGCAACGTGACTCAGCAACTCAACCGTTGCATGTTTCTCATTTTTAAGGTGATTGGCACTTCGACAAATGAGGGTAATTTGTATGATCCACGCCGAGCGGGGCGATTTCTGATAGAACTAGGCAATTTACGAAGCGCTTGGCGAATGCATTGCGGGAAGATTGAAAAATTGAATGCGCACTTCTATGAGTTGGTTGAAGCGTTGGACGACGGCGCCGAATTGAACAAGGTCGGCGACGCGGCGGGGACATCAATGGATGGAGAAGATGCAACGATGAGTGAATTTAAGGATGTCATTCAACTCACGCCGTATGCGTTGACCGAACTCCACGAAAGCTACCACGGCCCTCCGTCGTGCGCACCACACAAGGATCGCGACGAGACGTTCACTGGCACCCCAAAGTCTTGGGCGACGGTGTGGCAAGCTGGATCAAGTTCACCTGACGTTGCGATGAACGCCGACGCGAGCGCCAATGTGGGTGCTGAAATATCTCGACAACGTACGCATGAACGCATGTTCTCGACGGGCTCACCACCACCGGAGAATATCGACGACGCGGTTCCACGAGGAGGAAGCAATGACAGTTTGGACCAGCACCGTGAATATGCTCACGGAGGAGACTTGAATGCAGATGGTCGCCGTCAACATGCTCTCATCAGTAATTCACGAAATTTCGCGCAGCGTGCGTTTCGTTTCGAAGTGAACCCGCAGACTAACGTAGAACACATGGCATCGCGAGGAACGCAACACGTCGATCTCAACGAGCTTCACAACATTGCGCAGGGTGGAAATTTAGACGATTACGACGATCGTTCATTCATCGATTGGGTGACGCAAGGTAATAATTCTGATAGTAGTGCGATGGTCAATCGGTTAGCTGGAATGGATGCTGCCTTAGTTGGTGATGCGTCGGAGGCGCGTTTACACGCGTCGCGTTTGGCGAACAGTACTCGAGTTCAAGCTCGGTTAGCGTTCACTGAACGAGGTCATACGGTCCGTGTATCATCCACACCAGCGGTGAGTTCAAGTCGAATGCGGGATGCGACGAGTATCACGCGTCTCGTTACGAATCTTTCGACGCGTCTGAGATCGGTTTCGACGCCTTTGCTCGACACCGGACGCAGCAAGACGACTTCGCCAAATACCATCAAGCTGTTTGAACACATCTCACGCTGGGAGCTGTTAGGATACAGCCATTCGTCAGAACTTGAAATGATTGGCGTGGGTCGTCCTACGTTGCTCGCTGAGCGTTTGGGTGCACTGTCTTCAAAGGATGGACGATGGTGCGCAGTGCTCGGTCGCGCGCTCACTGTGCATTGCATGCCGATGCAAATTTGTATCATGAACGGTTTGGTCAGCGAGTCTCATGGCGAATTCAAAGGTTCGGCGGCAGCGTCTATGTTTTGCACCGCGGTTACTGTCGTTATTCGTATGATTCTCAAGTCTTATCACGAAAATGGAGGAACCCCAAAACTGCGTGAGTCCAACTGGTGGAAAACGCTCGCGCATCTCTCTGATATTCTCATCACTTGGAGCTGCGGTGGTACTAACATTTCCAGCACGTTTCCGAACACCGATGAAGCTGAAAAGCCTGAAATGAGCAACGTCGCGGCTAAGGCCATTTTGATTGGTTTAAAGATGCCCGGTGGCGACGCTCAATATTCGTACGGAAAATTGTTTGCGATTGTCGCGCCAAAGCTCTTGCACGACGTTGCCGCGGCGGATGTTCCGAGCGCCGTTGTGGATGCCATCAGCGGAGTGTGCTATCTTTTCGGTAGAATCATCTGTCACGAAGCCAAAACGGAACCATTGTGGACTGGAGCCGTGGATCTTTGCTCGACAACTATTCCCGCTCAGTTGCGCGCCAGTCTCGATGAAGCGTGCGAATGGGCGAGACACGTCCGCGACACTTCCAAACATGCCGAGAGCGCGTGCACAGCGTACGTTGTCGAGAGCAGCTTATTGATGACTGATGAACCCGATGCGCCGGCGGTGATGTTTCAAGGTCGCGCAAATGTCCGTCGCGGCGTTCGTCTCGGTCTCATTCTTGGCTTGGCGGCTGCGATTTCGCGAGTGTCTGGAAAGCGTATCAAAGCTGTGTCAGACCTTGTTATTCCTCCTGATGAAGACGAAGAGTTACAAGAGAATGAAGAAGATGTTAAGGGCGAGTCTGTTATCGTAAAGCGCAGCAGTGGTCGTACGAATTCAAAGCGCGCGTTACATGACGTGATTGATCTCAATCCAGTCATCGGCGCGCTCGACGACTGCGTGAATGCTCTCGCGTGCATCGGTGTTCCACTCGCGATGTTAGGTTGGGCTCTTGATGGCGGGGAAAAAGGCATTCGTGGTGGCTTACAATTACTTGGTAATTCTCGATGGTTGCATGAAACTGCTGGCGAATTTCCCGTACACAGTCCGGCTCAGCAAATCGTGGATATGACACAATTGTTTTTGCACACTTTTGCTGAGCTCCGTCCGAGTGGCACATCTTCAAAGAGCGCAGTGAACGCGTTGTTAAGTCAGCGCAAGTGGTTTAAGACATTCTCATTGTTACACGCAGTGTCACCGAACATGTTCTATTTCGGAAGCTCGCTGGACTTGATCGGTGCGTCCACGGATGCATTTCCACATTCGTTCAAGATTGCTCGTTTGCGAAAGGATTTGAGACGTCACGCCGCTGAGTTTCAAAACACAACCTCTTTGTCTGTGGCTATCACTCGAGATTCTCCTTGCGTCAATGTGTGGCTTGCAGTCGAGTCCACGTGCCGACGTGCGCTCGTTGGGCGATCGTTAACGGTAACATTCGAAGGCGAAGATGGTTTAGGCGACGGCGTCAATCGTGAGGCAATGCAAGTTTTGATCGATTCTCTCGCTCGAGGTCCCGCTGGTAAGCCCGAGGAAGCAGTGTTGTGCAATTTGCCCGCAAGCGATGCATCGATGAAGTCATGTGTGTTCACGTTCCGCCCTGACATCCCTCTCGCGGCTGCGAGATTCTTTGGTCGTGTCATCGGATTGATCGTCGCGAGCGGCGTTAACATCAACCTCCCGCTCGCTCCTTGGATTTGGAGCGCTCTTCTCGGTCGTAAAGGGGCTGTATCTCAGCTCGCCGCTGCCGATGAAAGTTTTGCACGAACATTGATGACGTTATTCACGCACCCTATTACGCATGATTCGAACAAATGGATCGAAGCTACAGGAGGATTGACGTTCGTTCGAACGATTGTTGTCGGAAACGACGTAGTAAACATCGATCTCGTTCCGAATGGTAGCACAATTCGAGTGACTGAAGCGAATCGCAAACAATTTGTCCGAGCGTACGCTCGAAATTCAATGCACGTGGTTGATGGCAAAAGCTGCGAAGCTGCGATGTGTGCAGCCCGTGAAGGTTTACGCGACATTATCCCTCCAGAAATACTAGCGTCTCTTTCGCCAGTCGACCTTGAACGCGTAGTGTGCGGGCTTCCCAAAATCGCCGTCGCAGCTTGGAAAAGTGCGACGATTTACGAGCCTAAAATCACATCTGCCGAGGAACAACGACGCGTCGACTGGTTTTGGGAGGCGATTGAAAGTTTCACCCCCTCTGATCAAGCGCTCGTGTTACACTTTTGGGCCGCGTATACTCATTTGCCTCACAGCGGTTTTGAAGGTCTCAATTTCAAGGTTCGATTCGATGAAAAGCTCTCTACTGATCATCTCCCGATGGCACAAACATGTTTCTTGACGCTCCGTATTCCAAAGTACACAAGCGCAGAGCAGTGCGCGACGCGCTTGCTCCACGCCGTTCGTACTGGATGCACCGGTTTCGGCTTCGCGTAAGCGAAACCCGCAAACCAAATTTTATGAAAACAATTTTTAGCACGCAAATGTACTCATGTACTAGTAGAAATTCTTGTTATTTTTACACTGTTCCTTTTTTTATAATGAACCTGAACGCTCGACGATGAGAACTTCAGACTAATTAATTAATCGTACTCGCGAACGTCTCGCGGACAGCTGACGCGTAGTTTTCAAATCCTGAATCACAGGCAGCGACTTCACTCGCCACCGCCAGACTCGTGTGGCGGCGGAAGTCACGCCGGCGATAAAAACGATGGCGGCGGTACCATCGACATCGGCGCCGATGTCTATCGCGCAGCAGTTCGAGCGTTACATCCTCGAAGCACACGCGGCGGACTTGCACGCGATGCTACACGCGCCCGATCCCCGCGCACCGTACTCGATCGACATCGACACCCTAAAGTTGTTCGTGCGCATACCGGTGATTGCAAACGCACTGTTACACCGTCCGCTGTCTTTATTACCGGCGATGGATGACGCCGTGCGGTCGGCGCAGGGAGTGATTGTTCAACAGTTGCGCGAACGCGGCGACGCGGAAGCGAACGAGCAACTTAAACGTATGAGCGTCAAAGAGATTGTACGGGCGCGATGTGATGCGTATAGATTGTGTGAGACATATCCGGAATTGACCCCGTCGATTGGTGAGATTCGAACGAGGCATGTAAATAGGATGTGGTGCGTTTCGGGGGTGGCGGTCCGCGTCGGCGCGCCAAAATCGTTGGAAGCTGAACACGTGTTCGAATGTGTCAAGTGTGGGCATCAGTTCTTGATTCCTGTCAACGTAGAAGAAGGAAGTGGTGGTGAACCACCACCGGGATGTCCGCGAACGAAGCCTTGTAAAGGCAAATCATTTCGCGCTGTGCCGTCGGCGAAACGTTTGGTACGCGACTATCAGGAGATTCGTATTCAGGAGCCGGTCGGTGGGAACACAGGAGGTAGCGCGCGAGCAGCCCCGCGAGCGTTGCTCATAGTTTTAGAAGATGACTTAGTGGATAAAGTTCAAGCGGGAGATGATGTAAAAGTGGCTATTGTGGTTCGTCGACGGTGGCACAAGTGCGCGAAGGAGCAACGATGCGAAGTCGAACTGGTTGGACACTGTGTGAGTTTGCACGTGACGCAGAAGCAGAAAAAAGTCGCTCGGGTGATTGAAACTGAAGAGACGGCTGCGTTTGCAAAGTTCTGGGGTAATCACGCGACGAATGCGTTTCATGCACGTGATATGATTTTACGCGCAATGTGCCCACAGTTATTCGGCATGGCTGTGCCAAAACTTGCGCTGATGCTCGCGCTGATTGGTGGCGTCCCAAGGCGAGATTCGAGCGGAGGACGCGTTCGAGGAGAATCTCATATACTTCTTGTCGGAGATCCAGGCATGGGCAAGTCACAACTACTAAAGTACGCGGCTGCCGTCGCGCCGCGGGCCATATTAACAACGGGGATGGGATCGAGCGCCGCAGGTCTCACTGTAGCTGCCACGAAAGAGTCCGGCGAGTGGACGCTCGAAGCGGGTGCGCTCGTCTTAGCCGATGGTGGTGTTTGTTGCATTGATGAGTTTGATTCGATTCGTGAAGCCGAGAGGGCGACCATTCATGAGGCTATGGAGCAGCAAACGCTTAGCGTGGCGAAAGCCGGTATGGTGACGACGCTTCGCACTCGAACGACAGTCATCGGCGCCACAAACCCAAAAGGCGGTCAGTTTGATATTGGTTCGAGCTTGGCTGTGAATACTGGATTAGCTCCTCCTTTGCTCAGTCGCTTTGACTGCTTGATTGTACTTCGCGACGATCGCCGGCCGTCGTGGGACCGGGCGGTGAGCGCGCACATTCTGGAAACGCACGCTCGACTGGGAGTCGTTACTGCCGATCTTCCGCCTGGATCTTCGCAAGACACCGACATGGGGCGATCATCGTTGTCATCGATGAGTGGGACGCAGCAACAACCCGGTAGTTCGCAGCTTTCTGATGGAGCGAGATGGGGGCGCGCGCTCGAGAAATGGGGCGCAGAGCCGCAAGACGTGAGCCATCGAGAGACGATTGCAGACGAACCCGATGTTTCTGCGAAAACTGCCAATAAAGAACGCAGGTTGCAAGAAATGTCCGAATCGATGTGGCCGTTTGAACGATTAAGGCAGTACATCGCGCACGTAAAGAGCACGATTCATCCACAGCTCACGGAGGATGCCGAGCGTCTTCTCACGGCGTACTACCAAGCTCAAAGACGTCTCGAAGGTCGTAGTGTCGCGCGAACGACGATACGTATGCTCGAATCGCTCATTCGTCTCACTCAAGCGCACGCGCGCTTAATGTATCGAACTACGGCGACGCGTTTGGATGCTACGGTGGCGGTGTGCCTGGTTGAAGCGTCGATGCTGTCTCTCGCGCCGTTCATCACTCTCCCGGCGACGAACGCAGGATTTGAAGAAAATCCCGACGCACAGATTCGTGATATCGAAGTACGGCTAATGCGGCGCCTGGATGAGGAGTTAGGTCCGGAGTGGCAGCACCATCCGAGCGAACGTGAGGAGATGCAACGAAAGCGCGCGCGCGATGACGACGACGACGACGAAAATGACAACGAAGAAAACGATTTCCGTCGTGGCAACGCGTGAAACAAACATAAACGCATGTAAATCATTAACCATTCATTTATCATTTACTCACAACAAACAACATATGCGGGTAAAACACGTAGCATCATTTCGCCTTTTTTGGGTTTCCGGCGGCGCGCTTTTGCGCCTTTTTCCCTTGACCGGGAGCGACGGGCTCTGGAAGCTCCTCACCGTGCGGGACCATGTTAAAGCCCTCGGTGAAGGCCGCGAAGGGCGACTTCACGGGTTCAGGCTCCCACGGTCGCTTCAAGTTTGCGTGCGTCGCCGAGGTGCGCCCGAGTACGTGCACTTGAAACAACTGCGTCTCGCTCAAATTCAACGGCATCATGATCGACTGCAACAACAACGGCGGCACAACCTTCATGTACGAGTGCATCAACGACACCATGGCCGCACCCATCAAATTCGAACTCAAAACCTTCTTAAACTCCCGGAAATCATGCTCATACAACGTCACCTCTTCCTCCTTCGTCTCCCCCGTGGCTAAATCCTTGGACTTGACCCGCACCTTGTCCTCCTCTAATCTCTTCTTCGCCGCTTGCAGTCGAAAATACACAATCGAAAACAACCCAATCAACAGCGTCATGGACGTCACGAAACACATCCGAATGTTCGTAATCGTCTGCGCATCCTTATAATCGATCCCAAGTCGCTTACCCCCGAGCAAAAGCACGGGGGCGATGAACATCTTCATCTTCAGCGCGGGCGTCTCGGGCGCCTTGGTCACCGCCTCGGTCGTCGTCGTCGTCGTCGTCGCGCCCGTCGTCGTCGCGCCCGCCACCGCCTTGGTCGACGTCGTCGTCCCTGACGCGTCACCACCACTACTCGACATCTCCTCAATCTTCGCCATCGACACGACGCGCGTCGCACACACGCGCGGCGTTTAA
>Ga0222715_10003544_pt1 | contig 13903 bp, 20 predicted proteins | sample C33_9DmetaG_FD_165056 | JGI IMG/M metagenome (GOLD analysis project Ga0222715, IMG submission 165056) | Estuarine water microbial communities from San Francisco Bay, California, United States - C33_9D | ecosystem: Environmental > Aquatic > Marine > Unclassified | place: USA: California...
CAAGAACGAAACAGACTTTAGCTTGTTCTTGTAGTTCTTCTTCATCCACTCCTGAATTTCAGGCAACTCTTCCTTACGGTAGTAAACTGTTACAGAAACATTGTTATCAGCCCATTCAGATTGAGCTTTAACAACCCACTCCAACTGCTGTACCGCAGTCAAATCCTTAGCGAGAGTTGCGTGCTCCGGTGTCTCGCAAGGGAAAGAAACGACACAAACGGTGTGGTTCTCCTTACCATCAAGACCAACATCATACTGAACATCGTAGCCCTTGTCACGACAGTAGTTCACCAATGGATCAGCGCTGCCCATACGAACACGGCGGATGTAATACTGAGAATAAGCGGGGTGAATACCCGGCGTTACACCAGCAAGCAGACTAAGGGTTCCTGATGGCTTAACCGTAGTCAACTTAATTGAAGCATTAATGCCCTGGCCTTCTGACCATTCCTTGTCAAAGGCACGCAGTTGCTCATAGCACTCACCAATCCAAGACAGTTGCTCTTCAGTAGCCTGAAGCCAGCCAGTAACGCCCTGACCAAGACGGCGGTTTCTGGTAATTACAGCCTGCGACTTAGCATAAGGATAGTCTAGAGTTGTAATTGCCTTCTGCGTCTTGTACAACAAGCGGCTAAGATCAAATAGCTCTTCTTTGCTTTCAATGTTAGGCAAAAAGATTTCAGCAAGATTACAAGGCTCGCCATCCTCAAGTCCAATCTCACCACAAGGGTTGGTGCCGATTACATTCTTGTCATTGATCTTTTCGCCCAGACGACCAGTCTTGCGAATAAGGTCACGATTAATAAGTCCGTAAGGCTCACCTGTGCCATCATACCCCTTCCAGAATTCATCAATAATCTCATCATATGAATCAGCAAAAATAGAGTTGTTAGAGTTGCCACGCCATGCAGGAATATCACCCTTACCCCAGTTCTTTGCACGAAGATACAAAAAGTCGTCGGGATCACCAATAGCAATCTGAGCCGAACGACGAGCAGAACCTGCTACAACAATCTTTCCGATAATGTTACAGATATCAAGAGCGTCTACAGAGCGAAGTTTCTTACCGACTCTGGCTTCAAGAATCTTTTGAATATCAGCAATGCCCTCAATCAAAATCTCTGGACCGGAAGCGGTCCCACCAAAAGTCTTAAGCGGAGCACCGTAACCACGAATGAGTACCGTGCTGTAGGTAAAAGAAGATCCTGTATGGAAATAACTATCTAATACCTTACCAAGAAGAGAAGACCAACCCTGTCTTGAGTCAGGGACAATAAAGTCTGCATCATTAGTTCTTTCATGCTTAATGTAATCTACTGACTTAACCTTAGGAAGATCGTGTACAACTGCTCTCTCTACAGTAAACCCAACACCGCCTCCAACCATCAAGTGGTCCATCAAGAACTGAAAATCTTCTACCTTTGAAATAGTTGTCATCCAGCAGTTGACAAGAGACACGCCGCTCATCTGACGAACAAGCGGGGTGCCCAGCTGCCATAGAGCACGGCCAGCAAAAATGCCCTTAAGGTTGAAGATGTAATCAAACAGACGTTCTGCTTCTTCTTTGGTGTAATTAGCACCAATCTCTTGAGCACCATTGATTGCTCTAGCAATCGTCTCAAACCAATACTCCTTACGACCTAGAGCTTCAATGTCTCTAGAATAGGTACGACGATAAACAATCTCGCCCATACCATTGAATCCCCACGGTGGGGTCTTGTCTGTGTACTTTGCCACAAACTCTGGTGTAATAACATTATCCATAAAGCCTCCTAAAAAATGATAGACAACTATCGTATCAACTGGGGTATTCCAAACCAAGAAAAGGTACTAGGGAGTATTAGAAACTTTCTTCGAAGTTTTCCAGCCGCTCGATGATCTTATCAGCCGTAGCGGACCACGACCGCTCGGAGTGGAGAATTCTTGCGGAATTTAGAGTATATCTCTTAAACATATCGTATTCATCAACGACATGCTCCATAAGATCTACAAGAGCGTCATAACTTGGAATAGCCCACTCACCAGCATCACAACCATAAAGGTGACTTTGCAATGGAGCTTCACCCCACTCTGCTTCTAGTGGAATAGACATTTTAGCAAAGTCTGCTGTGCCTGTAAGATTGGTTACAATTGACGGCATACCTGTAGCAATAGCTTCAAATGGAATCATGCCGAAGCCTTCACCGCTAGTTGGATAGACTAAGCAGTGACACTTGTGATACAGCTGAACCATTTCGTAAGTATCTAAAGCATTAGGTATAGCAATAATCTGAGGATGATTGTGAGCCGGAACAATCTTTCCGTTTACATAAGCATCAGCATCACAAAATTTGTTGTACTTAAGTACAAGTTGATATTCTTCTTGACCATCGTAAAGTTCAAGAAAAGCATCAACAACTATTTGAGCATTTTTACGCTTTGACTCGCCACCAATATGAAGGAAGTTAAACTTACCTGTCAGCTCTCTGTCATAGATTTGAAAATCTGGTGATATGCCATGAGGGATAACATGAATATTGTGATGCACATTATTCTTTTCATAGACGGACTTAACAAAGTCTGAAGTAGCCCAAATTTCGTCACACTCAGACATAGGAATACGCCATGTAGATGGGACCTTAGTGCTTTCCCAAGGTGTGTACCCTACAGTGTAGGATCTCTGTAATTGATAATAAACCGGCTGACAAAAGTTTACATGGAACGGTATGTCAGGTCTGTTATAGAACACACCGACTTTTCTCTCTTGAAGAGCTCTGATTGTTTCAAGAGCAGCATTAGAGTAACCCTGGCTGTACCAGAGGTCACCACTTTCATCTACATTACTTGGTGTGAACCAACTTATTTTTTTCATAGACCTAACTACTTAGTATAACTATCCAGATCAAGGCACTTAACGCCTTTGCTGATTAATTTATTAGCGTCCTCTTCAGTAAGTTCACAAGTGATCGGTGTGCCTCTATACAAGCAACGAGTGGCACCAAGATAGAAACCGTCACACTTCATGATAGAAATCATATCAGAGTCCAGAATTGCTGCTGGACCGCAATCGTCTGATTCTACAATAGCGACGATTCTCATAAATCAATTCTATCACTTATTAACATTTAATCATAGACTCCGTATATCCGGTTAACCGTTTAACTGGTTATTATAGCGAGGAGTGTATCACGGATTTTCCGACTTGGTGCGGATAAAGAATCTTTTTTTTCGGCCCGCGTCCCTCAGAATCGTGATAGACTCACGGCATGAGCACTTCACAGTACACAAAGAATGTTTTAAACGCAGGATCAGTTTCTGTATTGTATGCTTTAGGAGATGATCTTACTGTAGTCAATGCAGCAAAGGTTAGTTTTGCTGCACAACAAACTGAACTAGATGATAAAGGCAAAGGTCTTATTAACTATCTTTTGACAAATAAACATGCTACACCATTTGAGCATGTACTGTTTCAGTTTCATATTAAGTGCCCAATTTTTGTTGCTAGGGAATGGTTTAGACATCGCTGGTCTTCATTCAATGAAATGAGTATGAGATACCATGTCCCAGAATCACTTGAGTTTTTTATTCCAAATGAAGATGCTATTCGAAAGCAAGTAGGAAAGCCTGGTCACTACACATTTGAAAAAATTGAAGACCCTGCTGTATATGATTTTGTAACTGAAAAGTTTGAAGAAGTGTATCGAGTAGCGGAATCAAACTACTATGAAATGATTGAAGCCGGTATTGCTAAAGAAATTGCTAGATGTGTGATTCCTGTTGGTCAATACACAGAGTTTATTTGGACTGTCAATTTAAGAAGCCTGCTAAACTTCCTGTCTCTTAGAAATGAAGTTAATGCTCAAAGAGAAATTCAACAATTTGCTGAAGCAGTTGAGCAGATCATAACTCCATACGTTCCAGTTGTAATGAAAACTTTTATTGATAATCAAAGGCAAGCTATTTAATGAGAATAGTTCCATATGATGGCAATGAAGAAATTGAAGATCTAGAAACACTCTCTTTGCTTATCAAGGCCGTCCCCTTTGAAGATGGCTATGTGCCAGTCTTTGTTCTAGTTGCCCCAGATGATAATCATTTTATTACAATTGAAGAAGCTAATTGCTTAATGGATGGTCTTGAGATTGCAAATGATAAGATAGATAACCTAATAGCAATGATGCTTCAAAGCAAAATAGCTGAACGGCTAGGAATTGATACTGACGATGATGATGTCGAAATAGAACTTTACGATCAGGATCAAGAGGAGGATGACGAAGATGATAATGGGGAAATTGATTAAGGACTTTCCTTACCCAGAAAAAACTTGCCCGTACTGTAACGCAATATTAAAAGTTGTTAATGCAATTCACTATGAGAATGATCCATATCATTTCAAAGCCTTATATCTAGACCCAAACCCAGGTTGTCCGGTCTATGATGAAGGCGCAATGCAGGCATATGCTCGCATATACTATTCAAGCGAAGAAGCGTACTGGTATTACGGAGATGTTAAAATTCCAGTTCAACGATGGAGTCGCGACGACCTCTATACTATTTACCAATAATCTGATAAAATTATAGATACTATGCCAGTTGAAAGATGCTCTGAGGGTGGTAAGCCGGGTTTCCGCTTTGGTGGTTCCGGTAAATGCTATACCTACACGGAAGGAAATGAAGCCAGTATGCGTGCTGCAAGAGACAAAGCTCGAGCTCAAGAGCGAGCAGCTTATGCTTCAGGCTTTACTGGTAAGTCTGCTGACTTTGATGAAACAGAGTATGACTTTTTAGTAGATGTTCTTCTTGCAGAAGAAGTGTTTACTTATGCAGACTTCTTACCAGAAACATCAGATAACTATGAATATCTATTAGATGTTGTAAAAGATATGCATATGCCGCCCGATGATCAAGAAGAGGAAGGTCATGGCAAAGATTATTTAGATCAACTAGACCCAGAAGAGCGCATGTTTGCAAATGCTCTTATTGCAATTACCGAGAAGTACGGTAAGTTTAACGCTGATGATGAAGGCGTTTGGGTCGGGTTTGAGTCTGGTGAGGAAAACGAAGATGCAGAGATTGGTGTAAAGTGCGCAAACTGCGTACTTCATATTGATGAAAAGAACTGCCGTATTCTTCAGCAGCAAATTGAGCCGGAGGGTAAATGCCGTCTAGCTGTCATTCCTAAGGGTGTGGTCAACCCTGATGGGGATGAGGACGACATGGATGATGACATGGACGATGACGACATGGACGACGATGTAAGTAAAGTGACTTACGGTCGCCCAGGGAAAAATGATCCCCGTAAAACTCCGGCAAAGCCCTCTGAGAGAAGAAGCGGGTCAAGGCGCAACCGTAGGGGTTCGGCTGAGTCTGGCTCTTCTGTCTCTTTCTCAGAGGCAGTCACAGGGTCTTTAAAGACCAAGATGGAAGCACATAACAAGAAGCATGGCGATGCCGCTTCAAAACGTGCTACAATGTCAGCATTGAAAGCTGTATATAGGCGTGGGGCTGGGGCTTTTTCCACCTCGCATCGTCCGGGTATGACGAGAGGTCAATGGGCAATGGCAAGGGTAAACGCTTACCTTTATCTGTTGCGTAATGGCAGACCTTCAAACCCAAATTACACAACAGATAACGATCTTTTGCCAAAGGGACATCCCCGAAGCAGTAAGAAGTGATAAGGAGATAACAATGATCATTAATCTACCCTATGACAATGTGGAGACTATGAAAGCTCACCACATGGAAATGAAGTCATGGAACGAGGAGATGGCCAAACAACATCAGGAAGCTGCCATTTGGCATGAGCAGCGTGCTGAAGAGTTGGAGAAGGCTATGGTTCGAGTTCCACTTGAGCCAGAGCAAAAGCCAGCACCTAGCGCTGGTGGTGTTCGTGGTTCTTCAACGGATGGGCCAGACCCAGCAGCACCTGCTGCTACGACTGTGCCTCTTGATCCTGTAAAGAAGGCTGATTTGGTGTCCATTCTTGAGGACCATGCCGCTGAGTACGGCGACTTCGATAAGTCAATTGAAGAGATTGTTCAGCTTATTGCCGGTGAGTGATGGATGCCGTCCTCGGAGGTGTCGTCGTTGCGTTAATAACAACGGTAGGCACCATTATGGTGGCAATATTAAATACTCTTAGAAAAGAAAATCGAGAAGATCACAATATTGTGAGAGATAAACTTCAAGAACTAAGAGAAGATGTAAAGCATATCGACAATAAATTGGATGATCACATTACTTGGCACCTAGACCAAGAGTGATATAATAAGTTCGTGGTAGACCCTCTGGCTGTAAGTATTTCGAAAGATTATTTACGGTGCGGGGGGTCTACCCATATGTGAGGGGAAATGGAGAAAAAATTTTATCCGGTCGTTGAAGTTTTCTGGAAAGACCACTACAGCATGGGCGACGAGTGGTATGATAAGGACGAAAAGCATGAACTGAGAATCCTTTCCGCAGTCGGCTACCTTGTCAGCGAAGACGACGAATACCTTTTTATCGCTAGCAATTACGACTTTGGAAACGACACCTATTCCGGTGGCACTGCGGTTCTCAAGAATTGTATCATTAAAAGAAGAGTAGTTTCAAAGGGGAAGTTTGATTATGATCAGTTTACAGGAAAAGGAAAGACTTGTAAAAATTGTAAACCAAAGTCGCTTCCCTCATCGACCTGAACTTGGTCGTGCAGGGCTGTGTGTAGTCACGGGTTACTTTAATGAGAAATCTCTCTTAGAGATTTGCAACTTTTATTCTATTACTAAAGAAGATGCTCAATACTGGTGGAATGAGTTCGGCTTTGATAAGTCTATGGCTAAGCCAGTCAAGAAGCGTAGCAATAAAAAAGAAGAAGTTATTTACTTTATTAAACAGAACATAGGCGAAACTCTTACCCCAGCCGAGATTGCTGAAGCGTGCGAGATTAGTATGCCGACAATGTACAACTTTATTAATAGCAATATTGGTTACTTTAAGAAAGTAAAGCGTGGTGTCTACGAGATCGTAGATGCTGAGAATGAGAGAAGAAAGGCACGAAGCGGTGGTTGAAAGTAACGATCTTGCTGCTCAGGTTGAGCGGCTACAAGAGCAACTGCTTGAAGCAGATGCTGATATTGATAGATTAAAAAAGCTTGTCTCCTCTTTAGAGGAGATTACCAATACCCATGTATTCGGCAACACTCAGATTGTAGACGAAGAAGGTGTTACCCTTGCTGTTCTTGAAGGTGACGTTAATCGTCATGTAATCAAGGAGGCAATTGAAATGCACATTAATTATATCCTAGAAAGGTTTTTGCAGCGTGAAGGTTGATAATACGTTTTATCCGGTGGGTTCTTGGGAACGGGCCGCTGATTCAACAGTAAAAGAGATCTATGACCTCGCTTTCAGCGATGGTCTTACAGATATTAATGTCATGGTCAAGATGATGCGCCATAAACTTGATGACATGATTAATATGACTGGTGGTTTGAAGGACACCACTTCCCCTGTTGTAGAGTATGCGGCTAGGCAAATGTGGGCTTTCCTTGCTCGCCACGCACTTATTATTTTGTCTAAGACTGGGAACAGACCAGACCCAGAACTATTAGTCGAGTTGTTTATCTCAAAGCAGCGAGATTATGGCTCTGAAAACATAGCAAAGTTTGGTACCGCAGGATTGCTTATTAGAATTCATGATAAGATTGCCCGCTTGGAAAACATCATGGATCGCTCAAGTGGAAACTTTAATACTGCTGTTCAAGTTAATGCGGTAGCCGGTGAAACAATTATTGATACTCTGCACGATGTTGTGGGTTATGCCACTATTGCTTTGATGTGGTTGAAGATAGATGTGAATGGCAATCGTGCATTTATGTATCCTTTAGCGGAGAGTAATGGAACCAGTTGATATTCGCTTTGGTGACTCTTTAGAACTTATCAAAGACGTTGATGACAATACGTTTGATTCTATTGTCACAGATCCACCGTATGAGATTAATTTTATTAATCAAAAGTGGGACAATAGCGGTATTGCTTACAACGTAGACTTCTGGTCTGAATGTCTTCGTGTTCTTAAGCCTGGTGGACACCTTCTATCGTTTAGTGCATCCAGAACATATCATCGCATTGCTGTAGCAATTGAAGACGCTGGCTTTGAGATTAGAGACAGCCTTCATTGGATATACGGCAGTGGTTTCCCTAAATCAATTAGTTTAGGTACCCGCTTTGATGAAGGCACCGAAATGCATGAGAAATGGAAAGGTTGGGGTACAACCCTCAAGCCTGCTCATGAACCTATTGTGATGGCCCGCAAACCTATTAGCGTTCCTGTGTATAAGAACGTAGAAAAGTGGGGGGTTGGAGCTATTAACATTGATGATACCCGTGTCGGTGATGATGAGATTAAGATACAGGTATACAACAACTTTGGTGGGTTTGCAGATAGAGAACGGGTAGAAGGCATCGGTCCTGAGGACAAAGTGGTCACAGGCCGGTTCCCTGCAAACATTCTATTCAGCCATGACGTTAACTGCACACAAGAGCAGTGTGAAGACACATGCCCTGTTCCTATCTTAAAGCAGCAATATGCTGGAGCAGAAGATTTCTTTTACACAACATTTTGGGATACACTTTTAGATACACCATGTTTTAAATATGGGGTAAAAGCCTCCAAGTCAGAGAAAAACGCTGGCGGTATCAAAAACACCCACCCGACCGTCAAACCGGTGGAACTGATGCGGTACCTGATTCGTCTTGTAACACCCCCACAAGGCCGTGTGTTCGATCCTTTCCTCGGTTCCGGCACAACCGCCCTCGCCGCTAAATTAGAGAAACAGAACGTCACCGGATTCGAACTAACCGAAGAATACTTTGACATTATTACCTCCAGATTGGCAGACCCCGAAAAAAATGACTAACCAAAGGTTTGTCTTATGACTCACACATACGGTGCTCACACCTACACATGGGCCGGATTACAACGCCACGAAGCACAATGGTACGCCACCGCATGGCAAACCGCCCCCATCTTCTCCACATGCACACGCCGACAATACATGGCCTACATCATAGGCCAAAACAAACGCCTCATCTCACAAGGATACAACGGCTCAGCACCAGGACAAGGCCACTGCTCACAAGGCTATTGCCCAAGAGCAAACGGAACCACCCAGCCCGGAACACAATACGACAACTGCATCGCCATCCACGCAGAAGCAAACGCACTACTATGGGCAAACCCACAAACACGACAAGGAGCCACCCTCATCCTCAACGGCTCACCATGCTACAGTTGCGCCAAACTCGCCGCAGCATCAGGAATAACCCGCATCATAGGATACAACGACCCCACCTACAGTATGCAACCACAAATACAACAATACCTGATGAACAACAACATACAAATCAACTTGCTGAATGAAAAAGAGACCCGGCATATCCTCTCTACCTTCCATACAGACATACCACAAACTTACCTTTAACCTAATTCCTAACCCCGCCTCATTTAATTGTCCTAAGGAACCCCACCCCCAACCCCACAAAAAATTTTAACATATATTAAAAGCAGGCAATGCTAGCCGGGAGCTGGCGGAATCCCTTATGTCACCTAGGGTCAATGGGCGGTCGATCAAAGAATCCCGCCCAATCCTTGACATCGCTAACGTCGGTCGGTAGTGTTCATGGCGTGGTCAACACCGACCACCACGAACAAGGGAGAACCGAATGAACCTCAAGGACATGAACGCCACCATCGACAGCACGGGGGTCCGCATCACGACCGCCGACCGTGCGACCGTCGCCCGTGTCAAGGGTGCGCCCGCACCCGACACCGCAAGCGAGGCGGCGTGGTGCGCCATCGCCGCTCTGGTCCGTGTCGGGGTCGCCTCGCACGTTGCGGACCGCATGGCGGTTTGGGGCGACACCCTCGCCATCAACAGCGCACACGTTGCGGACATCCTCGCCACCGACCCTCGCACGCCACACGTCGTGATCGACGTTCGGGACATGGTGAACGTGACCGACTGGACCGACCAACACACGACCGACATCCCGACCACGTTGTCGAACCTGTTCCGGCTCCACACTCGCAACGGTAAGGCTCCACGGTTGGGCGACCGAATCGGCGCATCTTGTGCCGTGTCGTGGTGCCGTGTCGATGGCACCCGATTCGCTTTCATTGCGAACCGGTAGCCCGAACGGGTCGGGCCGGTCGGGGCGACCCGACCGGCCCGTTCGCCGTTACCGGTCGCCCCGGTCGCCCCGGTCGGAGCTGCCCCGGCAGCTCCGAACTGCGCCCCCAGTAGGGGCGAAACTAACCTAACATTTAGTACAGATTTAGCATATTCTAACATCGGCCCCGACCTTTATGGAAACCTAACACTAACTCGAACCTTTATTAAAAACGCCCTCGCAACTAACCTAACACCCAGGCCGAAGTTGAGCACAAATAACATCCAGGGTTAGCTTTATGGCCCTAACAAAGAATTTCGTAACACACTTGTGTTTCTGAACTAACACAACTACATTGTGTCTTGTCGATGAACAACTGATTCGACAAGGAGGAGAATAACATGAACGAGTCCCGCCCCACCATCAAGACTGCTAACCGGGTTGACACCCCGTATAACATCATCAAGGAAATCATCCGAGCAACCAGCGAGGGTGATGTGTACCACACTAACGGCGGCTACTGGGTCGTCAACAATAACGGGGTTATGATGACCCTCTACACCGACCCCGAGTTCCGAGCCGAGATCGGTTCTAACTTCCAGCAGGGTGGTCGCCTTCCGGCTAACGGCGACTCAGCCGCAATGCTGGCCCACTTCTTCCTAACCACGTTCCCTGAGGTTATGGAGCAGGGACTGACCGAGGCGGGGTTCTAACAGGTTCGTCGGCTGGGTTCTCCTCCCTTGTCCCAGCCGACACTAACCCCCTGGGTGTTAGGCCCAGGGGGTTAGCCCCGTAACCGAACTAACATAACGCCCCACCTAACATTGAGTACGCAAATAACAGGCTGGGTCTGGACGCCGGAAATAACCGAGAAACAAACCTTTATTAACCTAACAAAGAAACCCAACGTTAGTTTGTGTTTCCGAACTAACAGGAGTACAGTAGTCGTTGGTGGGGGAAGTACCCCCACATAACAGGGAGAATAACATGATTTGGGTAGCGCTGTTAGCATCGTTCTGCTGCGGACTGGTCGTCGGCACGCTCCAGTGTTATGGGGCATGGCAGAAGGACAAGGGTGTTAGGTTCGGCATCGCCTTTGAGAAGGGCATGTTAGAAGCCTATGATCGGGCGGATAACGCTTGGGGCGACAAGGTTCTAACCTCGGAGGAAATCTACGAGGTTATTCTCGAAGGCGACTAACACAGGGTCTCCCCTAACAGGCCCGCCCTCCTAACAGGGGGGCGGGTCTTGTTAGTTAGCCCTGGCTGTTAGGATGGCTGTTAGGTTAGGCGTGGTTGGGTTAGGTTAGGCGGGTGTGTATAATTGGATCGCTACGCGATCACACACCCGCAATTCTAACAGTCAAGTTAGAAACAAGTTGAGTATGCAACCTAACCGGCACGTTGCCTTTATGGAACTAACACGGTAACGAACTTTATTTGACTAACATTCGGACTCGTCTTTATGGGTTACTTGTAGGCGTAACGTTCTGATACACTTCGGGTTACCGGAACTCGCCGGTACTTACTGAAAGGGAATAACAATGGTCACCATCGCAAACGCAAACGCAAAGATCACCGGCAAGGGGGTTAGGATCACCAAAGCCGATCTCAACATCGTCACCGGCATCAAAGCCGACGATGCCATTATCGGATGGGCCGCACTCGTCGCACTCGTCAGGCTCGAGGATGCGAAGCCGGATAACCGAGTCGAGGTCCGTACCGCTAACGGTGCCGGTACCCTCTCCGACGAGTTCGTTCTGAACTATGCCGAGTTGGGAGTTCGTCATCTCATCCTCGACGTTCGCTCGATCATCTCATCAGATAACGTCGAGGCACTTCCGACGAGCCTCGGTAACACGTTCCGTAAGCCGGTCCGTGACGCTCACGCCGGTCGTCCGGTTAGGACGACTCCGGCGAAGCGTTTCGGCATCGCCGGTCGTTTGAGTTGGGCACGCACTAACACGGACTCGTCAGAGTTCGTGTTCGTCGCTCACGACAACATGGCCCACTACCTCTGAGCGTTAGGTGATAGCCCCCGTCCGAAAGGACGGGGGCACCACCATAACAAAACTAACATAACATCCAGGCTAACATTTAGTGCGAAAATAACAGCACATAGAACCTTTATGAGAATAACATGAAAAACAAACTTTATGATGGACTTGCTTTAATAACATACGTATAATCGTGGCATGGCAAGCAACCGACTCAACCCGAAGGGAGGTGTTAAGATGGGTGTTCGTATGTTCTACGTTCACAACGGATCGTATGTCCAGCATCAAGGCTCGTTAGAGTCCTGCGAGACCTACATCCGTAACGTGCGCGACCTGCACGGCATCACGGGACTCACCATCGTCGTCCGCAAGGGCGACCGGTACGTCCCCTACAATGGCTAACAGCCTCCGCTCGGCCCGCCCCTCTAACATGGGGGGCGGGCCTTCTTCGTTATCCTGGCTGTTAGGTTAGGGTCCAGTTAGGTTAGGATCGTGTTAGGTTAGGCGGGCGTAACACAAATGGTATTCTGTGTGTTACGCCCGCAATTCTAACCTAACCTCAGTCCTAACATTGAGTGCGTACCCGAAATAACAGCTTTACCTAACTTTATGAGGCTAACAAAGTATTCCAATTCCAAAGCCATATCCCGCAAAATAACGTGCCTATAATGGGGTTCCAACCACGACACAAGAGGAGATGTCATGCCAATCCACCCAATAACATCCAAGGCGATGATCGAGTCCATGCGGGTTGTTTCGGCCCACATTGCGAAGTTCTGGGACGAGGAAACTGTTAGAACCTCCAACGAGCTTTATAACGAACTTGAGAGCATCGTCACTCAAGCCGACGAGATGGGGTTAGAAGATATCCATGAGTGGGAACACTCCGCCGAGGCTCACCGGATGGCGTTAGTTGCTTGGACGGTCACCGCTCTCAAGGGAATCGAGTGGGACATTCCAGAACCGACCGACCCTGTTATTATCGAACACATCCACCGGCTCAATGTTATTTCTGAGCAAATCGGGGACTGATCCCCACAACCCTGTTAGAAACCACAACGGAAGGAAACCCAATGCTAACACGAACCGAACTCACCGCTCTGATGGCCACAATGCCAGAGATCATCAAACCGCTAACGCTAACACTCGCTTGCGGGCACAGCGTCCTCAACGAAGAGGGCACGGTTGTTTATAACTACTACGACCAGAAGTGGCAGGTGATGTCCAAGCCGGTTATCGACCCCGACATCGACACCTCAGGCCAGTTGCCCCTCGGGATAACATACTGGATGACCTCGGTTGATTGCTCCCGAGCCTGCTGCGTTAGTTGCGGAGAAAAAGAAGAAGCAAATAACATGCGCTACAGATAACACAGTTAGAAGCCCGCCTCCTAACACGGGGCGGGCTTTTTTCTGTTAGGCCCAAGGTTAGGTTAGGAAGGCGGGTGTAACATCATGCGAATACCAACATGATGTTACACCCGCAATTCTAACCTAACCAGCCGCCTAACATTGAGTGCCCATTCTAACAACGGTTATAACTTTATGGAACTAACCGGAAAACCTAACTTTATCCGGGCGGTTCTAACACCCAGGGCATAACACCCAGGGCTAACAGTAATCCGGGCAGCTTTGGTTAGAAACGACCCCGACAACGCTAACAAAGAATCCGCGAAACCAGTAGACAAACCGAAATAACACCACTATCTTGTTCTTTGTCGGGGAACAAGCCCCGACACCAAACAAGGAGAACAAGACATGGAATTGGAATTCGACTTCATC
>Ga0222715_10003546_pt1 | contig 13897 bp, 18 predicted proteins | sample C33_9DmetaG_FD_165056 | JGI IMG/M metagenome (GOLD analysis project Ga0222715, IMG submission 165056) | Estuarine water microbial communities from San Francisco Bay, California, United States - C33_9D | ecosystem: Environmental > Aquatic > Marine > Unclassified | place: USA: California...
CATTTGATAATTGTAAGCAAAAATTAAATTACGGTAAAATTAAATTGATTTTTTAAGATCTTCTAGTGATATCACTCTTAAATATTCCTTATAATTATTAAAATAATCCCTAAATTTAAGTTGATTAATTGGTTTTGTAATTTTCAAAATAGAGGAGTTTTTACCTCTCCTAATTATTCCAATACCCGCATCCATTTCACAAGTAAAAATTTCTAAATTTTCATTTTGTCTTAAATCCACAATTGCTTTCCATACATCTCCATGCCATAATTTTTTATATCTTGGAACAGCCTGACTACTTAAGCTATTCGGCATGCAATCGTGCACTAAAATTATTCCATGCTCATTTAGACAATTTACAGAGTTTAAAATATCTTTTTTAACTTGTTCGTAAACGTGTAAGCCATCAATAAAAACAATATCAAACTTTTTTTTATTTGTTTCAAAAAAATCATCACTAGTTTTTCTTATATTTCCTCCACTTATAGGATCAACTCCTATCTTATTTTTAATTTGAATTTTTGAAAATAAAAGATCTTCATTACAACCTATTTCTAAATATTCAGAATACTTATATTTATCAATTAGATATTTAATTAGATCCCATCGATAATAATTTGATGGAAAATTATATTTTAATCTACCACTAAATCTTTCGACAAATATTGTATAGTACAATCTTCTTAAAACTCTTGTAAAAGTATTTACATTTTCTATTTCAAAATTTTTTTTCATTTAAAATTTAAAGTTTAATGACCAGGAAAATCAATTAATTTTTCAACTTTATAACCTTTTTTAATTAAGTTGTCCGAACCATGTAAATCAAATAAATCTATAACAAATATAAAGGCTGCAACCTTTCCATTTGAGATTTCAACAAGTTTTGCCGCAGCTTCAGCTGTACCACCCGTTGCTATTAAATCATCAATTATCAAAACTGAATCTTTGTCATTTATTGAGTCTTTGTGTACTTCAATTGTTGCAGTTCCATACTCTAATTCAAAGTCAACAGAATGAACTTCTGCCGGAAGTTTATTTTTTTTTCTAAGCATGATGAATGGTTTTTTTAAAATAAAAGAAACTGCTGAAGCAAAAACGAAGCCTCTAGATTCAATAGCTGCAATTTTATTAAAATTAAATTTTTTAGATTTTTCAACTATTTGATTAATTGTTTCAGCAAATGCATCTTCATTTTTAATTAATGTAGTAATATCTCTAAAAAGGATACCTTTTTTTGGATAGTCTGGAATAGATCTAATATAATCTTTTAAATTCATAATTATTAGTTATTGAAGTATAAATAAATTAAATTTTGAACATGACAAGAAATAAATTAGCAATTATTGGTGGTAGTGGTTTGTATGATGTGGAGGAGTTTAAAGATAGAGAGCTGTTAGATTTAACTACACCTTGGGGAAAACCTTCAGATAAAATTTTAAAAACTAATTACAATAATAAAGAAATCTATTTTTTACCAAGACATGGAAAAGGTCATTTTATACCACCCAGTAAAATAAATTTTAGAGCAAATATTGATGCTCTTAAACAATTAGGTGTAACTGATATTGTTTCAGTTTCAGCTGTGGGTTCGTTAAAAGAAGATCTTCCACCGGGTAAATTTGTTATTGTTGATCAATTTATTGACAGAACTTTTGCAAGAGAAAAAACATTTTTTGATGAAGAAATTGTGGCTCATGTTTCAATGGCTCATCCAACCTCTGATGGTTTGATGAATGCTTGTGAAGAAGCAATAAAAAAAGAAAAAATTGATTATCAAAGAAACGGTACTTATGTTGTAATGGAAGGTCCACAATTTTCTACATTAGCAGAATCGAATTTATATCGTTCATGGAAAGCTGATGTAATTGGAATGACCAACATGCCTGAAGCAAAATTAGCAAGGGAAGCTGAAATAAGATATGCCTCTGTATCAATGGTGACAGATTATGATTGTTGGCATCCAGATCATGAAAATGTTGATGTACAACAAGTAATAAAAGTCCTTTTGGGTAATGCAGCTAAAGCTAAAAATATGATCAAAAATTTAATAGAAAATTTTGAAGATCATATAGATTCAAATGATCCAACAAATAATTGCTTAGATGTAGCGATTATAACAGCGCCAGAAAAAAGAACTCAAAATACAATAAACAAATTAAAAACAGTCGCTGGTAGAGTTTTGAATAGATGAGGATAGAAGGTAAAGAATATCGTACAATTTGGTTTGAAAATAATGTTGTAAAAATTATTGATCAAACAAAACTTCCACACCAATTTATTATTAAAGATTTAAAATCAGTAAATGATGCGATAAATGCAATTAAAGTAATGGAAGTAAGAGGTGCACCTTTGATAGGAGCTACCGCTGCTTATGGATTAGTTTTAGCTATAATTGAAAATAACGATCAATCATTTTTAAAGAAATCGGCAGAAAATTTAATTAGTTCACGACCAACAGCTATAAATCTAAAGTGGGCTGTGGATAGAATGATGAGTAAATTATCAGGAGTTAACAGTGATAAAATATTAGAAATAGCTTTTAATGAAGCAAAAGAAATCTGTGAAGAGGATATAAAATTTTGTGAAAATATTGGTTTAAATGGTCTTAAAATTATAGAGGAAATATATAGTAAAAAAAAAGATACAGTTAATATTTTAACTCATTGTAACGCAGGATGGCTTGCAACAATTAATTGGGGAACAGCGACTTCTCCAATTTACCACGCGCACAAAAAAGGTATTCCTGTTCACGTTTGGGCTGATGAAACAAGACCAAGAAACCAAGGAGCTAACTTAACTTCATATGAATTAAATGAAGAAGGAATTAAAAATACAATTATTGCAGACAACACTGGTGGTATTTTAATGCAAAGAGGCGAAGTTGATATGTGTATTGTTGGAACAGATAGAACTTTAGCCAATGGAGATGTTTGCAATAAAGTTGGAACTTATCTTAAAGCATTAGCTGCACATGACAATGATATTCCTTTTTACGTAGCTCTTCCGAGCTCAACAATAGATTGGAATATTAAAAATCATAAAGATATTCCAATTGAGGAAAGAAATTCAGAGGAATTATCACACATGGAAGGTTTGGATGAAGGTGGGAGTTTAAAAAAAATACAAATATATCCAAAAAAAAGCAAATCAATGAATTTAGCTTTTGATGTTACACCTGCAAAATATGTAACTGGATTAATTACAGAAAAAGGTATTTGTGAGGCTTCAACAGAGGGTTTAAAAGAATTATTTAAATGAAAAACTTGAAAGAAAAAGAAGAGGTAATTGAGTATTCAATTAAACTTAACACTACTAATTTATCTCCTTTAAGGTCTGGAAATATTTCAATTAGAGGAGTTGAAGATGGTATTGAAGGTTTTTTTATTACCCCTTCAGGGAAAAAATATGAGTCATTGAAACCTGAAGATATTGTTTTTCTATCTTTAACAGAAGAAAAAGATTTTTTATCATGGTTTAATTCAGGAAAAAATCCTTCTTCAGAATGGCGTTTTCATCAAGATATTTATAAAAACAAATGGGAAGCAAAAGCTATTGTTCATGCACATTCTCCTCATGCCTCAGCTGTTTCGACACACGGTAAGTCAATTCCTCCATTTCATTACATGATTGCTCTTGCAGGAGGTGAAGACATTAGATGTTCAGAATATGCAACCTTTGGTACGCACGAACTTTCAATGAATATCGTTAAAGCTTTAAAAGATAGAAAGGCATGTTTAATGTCAAACCACGGTCAGGTTGCATTTGGAGAAAATTTATCTAAAGCTTTCGAGCTTGCACAAGAGGTAGAAAATATTTGCCAACAATATATTATTGCTTTAAAGATGGGTGATCCCAAGATTCTTTCTTTTGCAGAAATGAAAAAAATCTTGGAAAAAGTTAAAAATTATAAAAGTGGATAGTTTTTATGACAAAAGTTGGGGAGCATATCACTTTAGATATCATAGGGACTGAAAAAGAGTACGATCCCTCTGTATATGAAAAAGTAATTCACAAGATTGCCAAAACTGCAAAAGTTACAATCTTAAATATTTCTAAATATAAATTTGAACCCCAAGGTTTTACAATACTTGCTCTTTTAGCAGAAAGTCATATCAGCTTTCATACTTTTCCAGAAAAAGGAATTATAAGTTTTGATTTTTTTACGTGTGGAAAAATAAGCCCGTCTATTGCAATTGATATTATTAGAAAAGAATTTAAGCACAAAAGAATAGTTAAAAAAGAATTTAATAGAGATACTAAATCTCTTTATCATGATATTTATAGCTCGCCTGGTCTACAAAAATCATATGTAGTAAACGATGTTTTAGAAGATTTTAAATCTAAAGTAGGTCAGCACATTGAAATTTTAGAATTAGAACAATTTGGTAAATCTTTATTTATCGATGGAGAAATTCAAGTCGCTTCTTCAGATGAGCATCTGTATAGCTCTACTTTTGTTGGTGCTGGGTTGAATTTAAATAGCGATAATGAGAGAGCAGCAATTATTGGTGGCGGAGATGGTGGAGTTGCAAGAGAATGTATTTCTAAAAAATTTAATTTTATTGATTGGTATGAACTTGATCCAGAAGTTGTTGAAGTTTGTAACAAATATTTAGGAGATATAGGAAAAAAAGCTACTGAAAAAAATTCTGTCAAATGTGTGTGGGGAGATGCATTTGAAAGCATAAAAACAGTTGGTGACGACACATATGATCACATATTTGTAGATTTAAATGACGATCAATTCTGCATAGATTTAGCTGCAAAAAATATGGACTCATTAGTGAGAATTTTAAAACCAAAAGGTGTGATCACAACTCAAGTAGGAAGCCAAGATAAAAAACCTCTTCAAGTTGAAAATTGGCTTAATGTTTTTAATCATCACTTTGGAAATACTAATTTATCAAGAATTTACATACCGAGCTTTGATTGTTCTTGGAATTTTTCTTCATCAATAAATCATTAATTTTTCTTTTTAATTTCCTGAATTTGTGAAATACTTGTTACAAATTTATTAAAGGAGAAAATAATGAATATATTAAAAAAAACTTTTTTTTCAGTTCTAGCTTCTTTATTAATCATCGGAAATGTTTATGCCGCTGATAAGATTAAGATTGGAACTGAAGGTGCTTATCCTCCGTGGAATTCAAAAGATGCCTCAGGTAAGTTAATTGGATTTGAAGTTGAATTAGCTTATACACTTTGCAGATATATTGGTCAGCAATGTGAAATCGTTGAACAAGACTGGGATGGAATGATACCAGCATTAATTATGAGAAAATTTGATGCGATCATGGCTGGAATGTCAATTACCGCTGAAAGACAAAAAGCAATTAGTTTTTCACAAGGTTATGCTGATGAAGTTGCTTCTTTAGCAGTTATGAAAGGTTCTAGTTTAGAGGGTTTAGATACACCAGCTGGAATTAATCTAACTAAACCTAATGCTGCTGCAAAAAAAGCTTTAAAAACTTTAACAGCTGCTTTAGCAGGAAAAACTGTTTGTGTTCAAACAGCTACAATTCATCAAAATTTTTTAGACTCTGGTGATGTTGGAAAAGTAAATGTAAGAACTTACAAAACACAAGATGAAGTTAATTTGGATTTAGCATCAGGAAGATGTGATGCTGCATTGGCTGCTGCAGTAGCATTCAATGATTATGCAGAAAAATCTGGTAAACCTGTAGTATTAACAGGTCCAACTTTTTCAGGTGGTGCATTTGGAAACGGTGTTGGAGTTGGTATTAGAAAAGATGATACTGAACTTTTGAAAAAGTTTAACGCTGCAATTAACAAAGCTAGAAAAAACGGAGACATTAGTAGAATTGCTACTAAGTGGTTCGGTTTTGACGCTTCTATGTAATTAAATTTTAGATCTGGCGACTATAATTTATAGTCGCCAATCTTTATGGAACTTCTAGCATTTGGAGATACGGGTTGGGGTGATGAATTATTTTATGCAACCCTAATGACAATAGCTGTAGCTATTACAGCAATGCTAATTGGTTTTTTTTTCGCTTTAATATTTACACCTCTTAAATTATCAAAAAATAAATTTTTAAACTTAATAGCAAATACGTACACTACTATAATTCGAGGAGTTCCAGAATTACTCGTTATCTATTTATTTTTTTTTGGTGGAAGTGCTGCGGTAATGTTTGTTGCATCTATTTTTGGATATGGTGAATATATCGAAATAAATGCTTTTATAACTGGCGCATTTTCAATTGGAATAATTTCAGGAGCATATTCAACAGAAGTTTTTAGAGGAGCAATACAATCAATTGATAAAGGTCAATTTGAAGCCGCTAATGTTTTAGGATTAAATAAGTTTGGTAAATTTTTTAAAATTATACTTCCTCAAACTTTAAGATTAGCCTTACCAAATTTAAGCAATGTTTGGCAGATAACCCTTAAGGATACCTCTTTAATTTCTGTCACTGGTTTAGTTGAAATTATGAGACAATCTTATGTTGCAGCAGGCTCTACAAGAGATCCATTATTTTTTTACTCTTTTGCAGCTGTTTTATATTTGCTACTTACATTTTTGAGCATGAAGTTGATTAATAAATTAGAAGTAAAATATAGCAGGGGGTTCAGTGGACTTTGAATTAATGGTTAATAGTTTCCCTAAATTATTAAGTGCAGCAGCTATCACTTTAAAACTTTTATCAGTTTCTTTAATTATTGGTTTATTTATTGGATTATTATTTGCAATTTTAAGATTAAACAAAAATATATTTGTTAATAGATTTGCATATGGATATTCTTATTTATTTAGAGGCACACCATTATTAGTTCAAATATTCATAATTTATTTTGGTTTGGGTCAAATCGAATATTTAAGAACAACTTTTTTATGGACTATTCTCAAAGAGCCTTATTGGTGTGCAATTATTGCTTTTGCATTAAACACGGGAGCTTATACTTCTGAAATATTAAGATCTGCATTTCAAACGATCAAACCAGGTATTATTGAAGCTGGAAGAAGTTTGGGTATTTCAAGTAAGATTATTTTTTATAAAATTCAAATTCCAATAGCTATCAGACAATCTTTGCCGGCATATGGAAATGAAATCATTCTTATGATGAAAGGAACTTCATTGGCAAGTACTGTAACATTAATGGACTTAACTGGTGTAGCAAAATACATAATTTCTACAACTTTTAGACCAGTAGAAGTATTCATAGTAGCAGGAGGTATTTATTTATTTATGACTTTTATCATTCATAATGTGATTAAATTTTTAGAAAAAAAATATAGTTTTTAATTAAAGAGTTATTAAGTCTAATTTTTGATTTCCAAGTCTCTCGTTACCATTTTCAGTGACCAAATAAGTTTCACCTAAATTCATTGCTAATTGATTTTCTGAATCCATTAAAATCATATGCATAAAAAAAACATTACCTGACTCAATCTCATAAGGATTGCTATTATATAGCATAGGCCAATCCATCCAATTAGGAGAAAAAGTAGCTCCCAAAGAGTAGCCACAAGCATTCATTCTTGCTTTATTAAAACCGAGATCATCAAAGGTTTTTGCATGAGCATCAAAAACTTCTCCAATTTTATTTCCAGGTTTTAGTTTATTTTCACAATTCTTGAGCGCCTCAACACAAGCTTCATGCATTTTATGATGGTTAGGATCTGCTTTGCCAATTGGGATTGTTCTAAACATTGCTGAATGATAATGTCTAAAAGTACCAGCCCATTCTACAGTTAATTGATCTTGATTATTTAAAATTTGTTTTTCAGCTTGATAACGACATAGAAGAGCATTTTTTCCTGAACCAATAATAAATTCGTTTGCAGGATAATCACCACCTCCTTCAAATATGACTCTATTCATTTCAGCTAATATCTTAGATTCACTTACACCTGCTTTTGCATATTTCCATACTTCATCCAAAGCTTTATCTGCAAGTTCAGCAGCTTTTTTTACATAAACAATTTCTTCTTGGGATTTAACAACTCTAATTTTTGTTATCAATTCTGATTGATCCTCAACATTACAATAATTTTTTAAGGATTCATTTAATCTTAAAGCATTACGTCCAGTCATCCCATAAGCTTCATATTCTATACCCAATTTTTTTCCTTTAAGATTTAATTCATCTAAAATAATTTTAAGATCATCAGTTGGGTTTGATCCATCTTTATCAATCCAAATTCTGATATCCTCTATGTTCGAAGTATTTTGAGCTTGTCTTAAATCAGGAGCTCTTGTTAGTAATATTATATTTCCATTTTTATCTAGGATTAATGTTTGAAAAAAAACGTATCCAAATGTGTCATAACCAGTTAACCAATACATAGATTCTTGTCTAAACATTAAAAGAGCATCTATATTTTGCTCTTTCATTGAATTTAAAACCTTAGATTTTCTTGATTTGAATTCTTCTTTTGAAAAATGAAGTCCCATTTAATAATTGGTATACTCTTTAATTTCTTTGATTACCGATCCTGTATGATTATTAATCTCTAATTTAATTTTTGCTCGATCATCATTTAAAAAATGAACATCTCGTGAGAGTTTAATAAATTTTTCTCCGAAACTCTTATCTTTTTCACATTGTCTTTTGTCATCTTCAATAACCCAAAGTTTAACATTTATTTCCTTAAGTGACTGGTAAAGGTTATTGAGTTTTTCATCAGACTTAACATTATTTTCTAACTGACTTTTTAAGATAGAATGTTCATTATTGATAAATTTTAATTTTTCTGGATCCTTTATTTTTCCTTGCTTGATCTCTAAAATAGAAATTTTGTCTAAAAGTTCTCCAATTGAAACTTCTACGATAATTTTATTCATATAATTTTATACTGTGTTATCTTGTTATAAATATGTCTAATATTTTAATTATTAAACACGGATCATTAGGAGATATAGCGCAAGCAAGTGGGGCAATTCAAGACATATCTGAAAACCATAAAAATGATCAAATATTTCTACTTACAACTAAACCTTACTTTGATTTATTTAAGAAAAATCCTTTCATTCATGAGGTAATCTTAGACAAAAGACTTCCAAGATATAATTTAATTTATTTATATTTTTTAATGCGAGAATTAAAAAAACATAATTTTTCAAAAGTATTTGATTTACAAAACTCCTCAAGAACAACTTTTTATAAAAATATTCTTTTTCCAAAAGCAAATTATCAAATTTGGTCTAGTTCAAAAACAACCTTGCCAGATGATAAAGAAAAAGATGAATTTGATAAAACTTCAGTTCTGGAAAGATTTGATCATCAATTAAAAATTAGTGGCTTAAATACTTCTCATACAATGAAACCTGACTTTTCTTGGGCCTCAACTGACACAAGTGAAATCAAAAGTTATTATAATTTAAAAAAATACATTTTATTATTTCCATTTTGCTCACCACATTTATCAATTAAAAAGTGGCCTTATTATAATGATTTAATTCAACTTATATTTAATAAGTTTGGTGATGAGTATAAAGTTGTAACAGCACCAGGACCTGATGAAATTAATGAAGCAAAAAATATTAATGCGTTAGCTTTACTTGATAATGGAAAAGCTCTGAATATTTCTCAATTAACAAATTTAATAAAAGATAGCTCTTTTATTGTTGCTAATGATACTGGCCCGGCTCATATTGCTGCGCATGTAGAAGCTAGAGGTCTTACTTTATTTGGAAAACATACGACTGCTTACAAAGTGAGCATTGAAAGAGAAAATTTCAAAGCAATTCAAGTTACTGATTTAAATAATTTAGGAGTTGATAAAGTTTTTGAAAGATTAGTTAATATTTTAGTTTAACAAATTATTTTTTTGTATTTTTCTAATGTTTTTTTCCATTCAAATTTAGAAACGTATTCTTTTGCATTTTTACCAAACTCTATATATTTTTTATTTTCAATCATAGAAACTAAAGAAGAGTAAATATCTTCTAAATTGTTTCCATCACATATTAATCCGGTTTTATCATGATCAATTGCATCTGATGCACCACCGTCTTTACCACCTAAAGAAGGAATTCCATATTGGGCAGCTTCTAGATAAACTATTCCAAATCCTTCAACAGATTTTTTATGAATGATTGATGGCATCACAAAAATATTTGATTTAGCAATTAAAGCATTTTTTAAATCATCACTTATGTCCTTAAAAAACATAACTTGTAAATTTAAATCAAGTTCTTTTACTAATTTCTTTAAGTTATCTTCTTCATCTCCATAACCAATGCAAATATAAACTATATCAGGGTATTTTTGTTTCAAATTTCTTAATGCCATAATTATTTTTTCATGATTTTTTCTTTTATCAAATCTTGATACAGTAATTAATCTTGGAGATTTAACTTTAAGAAGACTTTCAACTTTTTCTAATGATTTTTTATTTAATTCATTAACAGGATTTACTCCTGGATTAATAACCACTATTTTTTCTTTTGTAACACCATTATCAATAGCTAAATTTTTAGTATATTCAGAATTAGCAATTACCTTTTCAACATTGTTAAGAACTTTAACTACCCTATTATTTAATGAACTTCCTTTTGGATGATTTATTTCTTTTCCATGGATTAAGCAGTATTTTTTCTTGTCAGTATTTATTAATTCTAAACTTTTCCAATGGTCAGCAATAATTCCTTGAACTTTATTCTCTTTTAAATATTCATTTATTAATTGAGCTTTTCTTATTTTTCTAAGAAACTTAATTCCACCGACTCTTTCAATTGAAAAGTTTTCTTTTTTATCAAATTCTTTATGGTTTTCTTGATAGTCTGCAAAAACTTTTATCATAAAGTTTTTTGACATCTCTTTAGTTAAGCCCCACATAAGACTTTGCATACCACCTAACTCTGGTGGGAAGGCTCTAGTAACAATTAGATACATTAATTATTGTTTCCACTTAATGCCACAACCAGCACTTGGTATTTGATTTTTAGGACCTTTGTTTGTTTCAGCAATTTGTTTCATAGCTTTTAGTAAGTCACTTTCACCACTTCTTACTGGTATTAAGTTTTTAAGCTCTCTTAAACGCCCTCTATATTGGAGTTCTAAATTTTTATTATATCCAAAAAAATCTGGCGTACATACGGCATCATATGTTTTGGCAATCTCTTGGGTTTCATCATTTAAATAAGGAAAACTAAAATGATTTTTTTTTGCAAATTCAATCATATTATCAAAAGAATCTTCAGGATAATTTTCAGCATCGTTAGCACAAATAGCTACAGAATTAATTCCAATTTTTTTTAACTCATTACAATCTTCAACTATATCTTTGGAGACAGCTTTCACATAAGGACAGTGGTTACATATAAACATTATCAAAGTCCCATTTTCACCTTTGATATCATCTAAAGAAATAATTTTATTGTCTGTTGATTTAAGCTTAAAGTCGTGTGCCTTTTGGCCGAAATCACATATTGGAGTTTGTATTGGCATAATGTAATAATATATAAATTATGTTTTACGATTTAAAAGATAAAAAACCAAAAAACTCTGGCGAAAATTGGGTAGCCCCTAATGCAACTATAATAGGGGATGTTACGCTAGAAAAAAATACAAGTATTTGGTTTAATGCAACCTTAAGAGGAGATATTGAAAATATTCACATCGGTGAAGGATCAAATGTTCAAGATGGAAGTGTTTTGCATACAGACCCAGGTTGTCCTTTAAAAGTTGGAAAGAATGTAACTGTTGGACACATGGTTATGCTTCATGGTTGTACCATAGGGGACAATAGTTTAATCGGAATTGGTGCAGTAATTCTTAACAATGCTAAGATTGGAAAAAATTGTATCATTGGAGCAAAAGCTTTAATTACAGAAAATAAAGAAATACCAGACAACTCTTTGGTAATTGGTTCACCTGGTAAGGTAGTAAGGGAAGTTACAGAAGAAGAAAAAAAAGCTGTAGCAGAAAACACTAAACATTATCAAGATAATTGGAAAAAATATTCTAAATCAATCTTTTAAAGATAAAATTTTAAAACTCACCTTTAAATTAGGAAATTTTTTATTCAAAATTTTTGTAATCTTTTGAAATGAGTCTTTATGTATTTTATTCTCAATAATTGAGGTAAATTTTTTTTTATCATTTACAATTTTTGCAGCACCACAATCTCTATGATTTATTACAATAAGTTTATTAATTTTATGTAATTTGATGGAAGTTGATAAATTATCAATAAAAGTTGAGTGCCATTTCTTAAATTTTTTGTGTGTTACACCAATGGCAGCTCCAGCTATTGTAAAAGAACTATATTTTCCTATAAGTTTTTTAGTTTTTAGATATTTGTAAACTTTTGGCTGAAATCGTGGATCCATACAGGATAGAGCCATAGCTTCATATTTCTTCATCAGGGTACCAGCCAACTTTCTTTTTTGTTTTCTATATCGAACTTAGCTCTTCGATGTCCTTTAGCTGCAAGATAAAGCCATTCAATAGATTTAATTTTACATTTAATGACAGTAAAATTTTTAAAACCCTCTTCACTTTGTTTCATTGTGTAGTCAAAATCCTCTAATTTAGATATCATACCAGACGTTGGGTTATCAGAATTGGTTCCTGGAGGACTATCAGTTAAATAACAACGTCTGCTTATATGTTGAGTTTTTTTCCAAGACTCTTCTGTTGTTGGGTTTTGATTATTTATTTCACAATCAACTTTAACTCTTAATTGGATTTTTTCTTCTTTGTCATAAAACAGTAGCGAGGCTTTGTTATTTTTTTTAAGAATATCTACTTTTGGTGATCTAAAATCAGTATGAAATTGCAATAAATTGTTAGCTCTATCTGATTTTCTCAAAACAACTATTCTTCCATCAATTTCATCTTGTTGGGCACACATAAAAACAGGAATTCTAAAAGACGATGATCTGTTAGTCACCGCATCATCAAGCATCGACCAATATTTATTCTGAATTTCTTCTAAATTTTCATAGTATGCTGGTTGCATACAGAGCTACTTTCTAAATCTTTTGATTAAACTTGATGTATCCCAACGGTTACCACCCATTCCTTGAACTTCACCATAATATTTATCAACTAGTTCAGTTACAGGTAATAATGAACCATTATTTTTTGCTTCATCCATTGCAATCTTTAAATCTTTTCTCATCCAATCAACTGCAAAACCAAAATCAAATTTATCATCAATCATTGTTTTATATCTATTTTCCATTTGCCAAGATTGAGCAGCTCCTTTTGAAATTACTTCAATAACATCTTCCATGTTCAATCCAGCTTTCATTCCAAAATTTATTGCCTCTGACAAACCTTGGACTAACCCTGCTATACAAATTTGATTTACCATTTTTGCAAGTTGACCACTTCCAGCATTACCAAGTAGTTTCATTTTTTTACTGTAACAATCTATTTTATCTTGGGCTTTGTCAAAATCAGCTTGATCTCCACCAATCATAACTGTTAGTGCTCCATTTTCTGCACCAGCTTGACCACCTGATACTGGTGCATCTAAAGAACCAAAACCATTTTTTTTTGCATATTCATAAATTTCTCTTGCAATCGTTGCTGAAGCTGTAGTGTTATCAATGTAAACAGAACCCTTTTTAATTGTTTTAAAAACCCCATTGTCACCAAATGTTACTTCTCTTAAATCGTTATCATTTCCTACACATGTAAAAATATATTCAGCATCTTTTGCAGCCTCAGCTGGTGTTTCAGCCATTTTACCTTTGTATTCTTTAATCCATTTTTCTGCTTTAGATTTAGTTCTATTAAAAACAGTTACATTGTGTCCGGCTTTTGATATATAACCAGCCATTGGGTAGCCCATAACCCCAAGACCTATGAAAGCAACATTACAAGTCATAAATTTTTTATATGTTTAAGAGTTTAAGTTTAAAAGTAATTATATTTGGTTTTATATTTACATTTTTTTCAAGTTTTGGACAGAGTT
>Ga0222715_10003548_pt1 | contig 13895 bp, 9 predicted proteins | sample C33_9DmetaG_FD_165056 | JGI IMG/M metagenome (GOLD analysis project Ga0222715, IMG submission 165056) | Estuarine water microbial communities from San Francisco Bay, California, United States - C33_9D | ecosystem: Environmental > Aquatic > Marine > Unclassified | place: USA: California...
CTTTGGCGAGTTTATGCGTATTAGTCAGGTTATGTGGCCACGCAGTGATCGTTTTATTTTGTCTTATGCTAAGTTTGTCGGTTATCTCGACACTAATGGCAGTCTACCTATTTTGGTCGCCTATGACTTAGACGGGAAAAATGGTCGTCAGTTAACTGTGCCACAGCGCACGCGTTACAATGTGATTAGTTTATTGCCTAATAATCCTGAAAAGATCTTAGTGACTAAGCAACATTGGGCTGATGAAGGCGCAGTGAAGCTTTTTGAAATCAACATCGAAAACGGTAAAGAAAGTTATGTAGGTGGTGAAGCGCGTGATGCTCAAGGCATTATCACTGATTTTGAAGGTAACCCACGTTTTGCGTTTGCTTATGAAGAAAGTGATGATGATGAGTTTGGTAAAGGCGACACGATTTTTTATATAAAACAAGAAGCGAATGCGAATTGGCGTAAAATTTCACTCCCTATTTATAAGAAAGGCGGTTCAATCCGCTTGCTTGGTTTTGATGCAAAAGGCACAAAAGCATATGTAGCGTCTGATTATAAAACCAAAGTACCGAGTATTTATTCGGTTGATATGGCATCGCTAAAAACTGAACTGGTACACGAGGAGAATGTTGCTGAGATCACCGGTCTTGGCCAGATGTATAATGGTGCATTAGAAGCGGTATCATTCTCTCCAGATTACAATCGTACGGTATTTTTATCTGACGATAGTGAAATGAAAACTATTATGACGCAGTTGTTTGCCACATTTGGTGTAAATGATGAAAATACCGATATCAGTATTTCGTCTTTTACCAGTGATGGCAACAAGTTAGTCTTCAAATTAATGTCAGATCGCGATCCTGGTGTGTTCTATTTATTCAACCGTGGTATTGATGGTTCTAGTCCATCTATTGCCATGTTAGATGTGGCCAAGTCTGAAATTGACCCAAGCCTAATGGCTACGATGGTACCATTTAAATTTAACGCCCGTGATGGCATGGAGCTAAATGGCTATTACACCTTGCCGATAACAGGTAAGGCGCCTTGGCCAATGGTTCAAATTATCCATGGTGGTCCTCATGGCCCTCGTGATTCGTGGGGCTGGAACCGAGAAGCACAATTCTTAGCAAGCCGTGGTTATGCCGTGGTATCAGTTAACTTCCGAGGATCTGGCGGTTATGGTATTGCGTTCCAAGAGGCAGGCTACAATGAATGGGGCGGCAAAATGATTGATGACATGACTGATGCGACCATGTGGATGATCGACAAAGGTTATGCAAATAAAGACAAGATGTGTGTATACGGCGGTTCATACGGCGGCTATGGAACATTACAATCTGTAGTTAGAGAGCCAGACTTATATAAATGTGGTATTGGCTATGTTGGTGTCTATTCATTAATCGAATTTAAAAAATCCGGTGATGTGCCCAAGCGTGCTTCGGGACGCAAATACTTAGACCGTGTAGTCGGGACTAATGAAGCTCAGTTACGTAAATTTTCACCAGCATATAATGTTGATAAAATTAAAGCGGACTTATTTATAGCGCATGGTCGTGAAGATGTGCGCGTTCCTATGGAGCAATACGATGTCTTATCATCGAACTTAAAGCGCATTGGTAAGCCGTATATATCGATGCTACGTGATGAAGGTCACGGGTATCAGCAAGATAAAAATAAATACGATTTTTATAACCAGATGGAAGCATTTTTTGCAAAACATCTGAAATAAAATTACAAAACGTTTGAAGGTTGTTAATAGTAAGCATGCCGTGTCAACATATTTATTTGCAATGTTACAGGTTTGTTAGCTTGATTAACGCCTTCTATTATGGGATTATTTAATGGTTATGGGCACGGATTGTGCCCATTATTCATATTACTTATAAACGTTTTTTACATACTTTCGTGGTTTTGTTACACGAAGGTTACACATAAAATAACACTAATTGGTTGGGAATTATGTCCAAAATGAGCAAGAGAACTCTTATTGCGACAACTGTTATCGGTGCATTCGCACTAGGTAATAGCGCTGTCGTTTCAGCAGATCCGTTAAATGCTCTTCATAAAGAAGAAGCAAAAATTCACGTGGCTGCGAAAAAATCTCAGGAAAAAATTAACTCTTTATTTGAGCAATCTCAAGAATTGTTGGTCGAGTATCGTGCCGTAGTTGATGAAACTGAAAACTTGAAAGTGTATAACGATTACGTTGCAAGCCTAGTTGCTGACCAACAACGTAACATCGATTCACTACAACGTCAGATTGATTCAATCGAAGAAACTAAGCAAAACATCGTTCCATTGATGTTCCGCATGATTGATTCTCTTGAGCAATTCGTTAAGTTAGATGTACCGATCAATTTAGAAGAGCGTTTAGCACGTGTTGAACGTCTTCGTGCGGTAATGAGTAACTCAAACGTGACTGTTTCTGAACAGTTCCGCCAAGTTATCGAAGCATATCAAATTGAAAATGAGTATGGCGCGCGCATCCAGGCGTACCAAGGCGAAATCGATAGCAATGGTACAACGGTAACGGTTGATTTCTTCAACCTAGGTCGTACTGCTTTATTAGCACTATCGTTAGATCAAAAAAATGCATGGGTATGGGATAATGAATCTCGTACTTGGGAACAGTTAGGCGATGAGTACCTAGGTTCTGTAATTAACGCGGTTCGTATGGCGCGTAATTTAGTACCTGCAGACCTAATTAAACTTCCAATCAAAGCAGCAGCGGCGGAGTAAAGACAATGAAAGTATTAGTTAAATCGCTACTGACTGCAGCTTCAATCGCTGTTTTATCTTGTTCAGTGCAAGCACAAGAAGTTAAGTCTCTTGAACAGTTACTTGAGCAAGTTAAGAGCAACCGTGTTTCTGAAGCACGTCAAAATACCGCTCGTGAAAAAGAATTCCAATCAGCTCGTGCAGACAAGCAAGCCTTGTTAAACAAAGCTGAGCGTGAATTAAAAGCCGAGCAAGATCGCGGTGACCGTTTAGCCAAGCAATATGCTGATAACGAAGTCACTCTTTCTGAAAAATCTATTGAATTAGACCAAGCAACCGGTACGTTAGGTGAAATGTTTGGTGTGGTACGTCAAGCTTCTTCTGAAGCGTTTGGTCGTATTTCTACATCAATCGTTAGTGCTGAATTTCCTGGCCGTGACGTATTCTTAGCGCGCATGTCTGAAGACTCTAAAGGTCTTCCAAACATTCGTGAACTAGAAGACCTATGGTTTGCACTACAAACTGAAATGACTGAATCAGGTCGTGTTTCTAAGTTCAAAGCTAACGTAATCAGCCTTGATGGTGGTTCTGCTGAACAAGAAGTCGTCCGTATTGGTACATTCAACTTAGTTGGTGAGCAAGGTTACTTAATCTATGATGATGCGAACAATCAAGTTGTTCCATTAGGTCGTCAACCAGATGGTCACATGGTTTCATCTGCACAAGATCTTCGCGATGCAAACAGCGGTTTCATTCCTGTTTTTGTAGATCCATCACGTGGTTCTATCTTAGGTCTATTGAAGCAAAAAGCGACAATGATGGAGCGTTACCACGCTGGTGGTATTGTTGGTTATATCATCACTGTTATGCTTGCTATCGGTCTATTGATTGGTTTGTATAAGGTAATTACCTTAACACTAGTCTCTGGCAAAATGCGCGCTCAGCTTAACAACATCGATAGCCCTTCTGATGCTAACCCACTAGGTCGTATCCTTAAGGTATATCAAGCTAACAAGTCTGCTGATACTGAAAATCTTGAACTTAAATTAGATGAAGCGATTTTACGTGAATTGCCATCAATTGATTCTGGTATCAACATCATTAAGATTTTCGCAGCGATTGCTCCGTTACTAGGCCTACTAGGTACGGTATTAGGTATGATTGCGACGTTCCAACAAATTACGTTATTCGGTACTGGTGACCCACGTATTATGGCTGGTTCAATCTCAATGGCACTTGTAACAACTGCACAAGGTATTATCGCAGCATTACCATTAATCTTAACTCACAGCATTGTAGCTTCACGCAGCAAGTCTATCGTTCATATCTTAGATGAGCAGACTGCTGGTATTATTGCAACTCACGCAGAGTCGGAGAAAGCGTAATATGTATTACCTGATTGGATTATGGGAATCTGTCAGGGACTTTATCGCTACCGGCGGTGACGTGTTGTATTTCGTTGCTGCCGCGCTCTTCCTCATGTGGGTATTGATGGTAGAGCGTTATTGGTATTTGACATCGGTGTTCCCAAAAGTACGTGGTGATATTATCGCCCGTTGGGACGCTCGAGCTGATACTACTTCATGGTATGCGCATAGAATCCGTGATACATGGATTTCAGAAGCGTCAGACGCGCTTAACGCACGTATGTTGATTATTAGAACGTTAGTGGCTATGTGTCCGCTCATTGGTTTGTTAGGTACCGTAACCGGAATGATTACAGTATTTGAAACCATGGCAGCTCAAGGCACGGGTAACGCACGTTTGATGGCGGCAGGTATTTCAATGGCAACAATCCCGACAATGGCGGGTATGGTTGCGGCATTATCAGGGTTATTTGTGAGCTCTCGCTTAGAAGCTAAAGCGAAGATGGCACGCGAAAACCTTATCGATAGCCTGCCTCATCACTAGAGAGAGATTATTATGGCTCGTAAAGTCAGAGAAGAAGAAGAAGATGCAGCAATTGATATGACACCGATGCTCGATATCGTGTTTATCATGTTGATATTTTTTATCGTCACGACAGTTTTCGTAAAAGAAGCCGGTATTGAAGTAAATAAACCAGAAGCATCTGAGTCGTTTATGCCCAAAAATGCCAACATCTTTATTGCGATAACTGAAGATGGAGACGTCTGGTTAGATAAGCGTCAAGTGGATGCTGATTCTGTACGTGCCAATGTCGAACGTCTTCTAACCGAACAGCCTACAGACTACGTAATAATTCAAGCTGATGAAAAAGCGAAGCACGGATTAGTCGTAGAGATTATGGATCAAGTTAAAGATGCGGGAATCGATAAGATTTCTATCGCAACAAGGGGTTAATAATGGGACGTTTTATAGTTTCTATTCTAATTGGCGCCGGTATTGCTTTTACTTTGTTTGTAGTCATGGCCAAGTTGATTGAAAACACCAGTCGTCCGGCAGAAGAAGTGCCAGATACACCGGTGATCGACATTGTAATGAGTACACCGGATGACGAAACGCAAACGCGTAATCGTGTTCCACCGCCGCCGCCACCACCACCTCAGCAGCCGCCTAAAATGCAGCCTACTGAGCCTGATGATGTGGATCCAGATGCGGATGGTTTCAGCTTAAACGTTCCTGGTATTGATACTGGTGGTGTTGGTATAAACCTAGGTGGAGTTGGCGCAATGCGTCGTGATGGTGATGCTACGCCTATCGTTCGTATCGAACCTAAGTATCCAGTACAAGCTGCTCGTGATGGTAAAGAAGGATGGGTAAGACTGTCATTCACTATCAATGAAGTAGGTGGTGTTGAAGATGTTGATGTAATTGAAGCTGAACCTAAGCGAGTATTTGACCGAGAAGCGAAGCGTGCTTTGCGTAAGTGGAAATACAAGCCTAAAATTGTTGATGGGAAACCTGAAAAACAATTTGGTATGAAGGTTCAACTAGACTTTAAATTGGATAAATCATAATGAAGAATTTATTTAAAGTAGCAGTTGTTGCTGCAACATTATCATCCTCTTTGGTACTTGCAAATGTTGCGCATGCGCAAGATAGCAAGGCTAAAAAGGCCGCACCTGCTCCAGTACTACCTGTTGAATGTCCAGGCTATAAGCGTGGTACAACACAGATAGTGGGTGAGCGCACAGGTAAAAAAGTACAGCGTGCATTTGAAGCTTATAATGAAGATAAAATCGCTGAAGCAATTCAGATCTTAATCGACATTGAGACTTCAGATACGTTTGACAAGGCATATGTTGACCGTTTTGTTGGTAACTTGCTAGCAGCTGAAAAAGATCGTGCTAAAGAAGCAAATGTGCGTTTAACTGCGTCGGTATCTACTAAGGTGCTGAATGACCGTGAACACGCTGATACTCTTCGCTTACTAGGTGATTTAAACCTACAAGAGAAAGAGTATGCGACTGCGATCAAATGGTATAACAAATGGATGGACTTTACGTGTAAAGAAGATCCTGCAATTTATACTCGTATGGCACAAGGTTTTTATGAGTTAAAGCAACTTGATAAAATCATTGCTCCTGCGGATAAAGCCATTGCGTTATATTCTAAAGCTGGAAAAGTTAATAAAAACCCTTACGTGTTAAAGTTAACCTCATATTATGAGCGCAAAAACTACCCTGAAACGGTAAAAGTTGCTGAAGAACTTGTTCGTCAGTTTCCTGATACGCCGCGTTGGTGGACACAACTTGGTTTCTTCTACATGCTTGTAGAAGATTACAAGAAGGCATTATCTACTTTTGAAATGGCCAATAACCAAGGTTATTTGACTAAAGCGTCTGAGTTTAAGGCTTTAGCACAGTTATACTCAACTAATGATATTCCGTACAAAGCGACGAAGATCTTAGAAAAGCATATCAACAGTGGCTTAATTAAAAAGGACGAAGCTAACTATTCGTTACTGGCTAATGCCCACCATTCTGCTAAACAGCATAAAGAAGCTGCAAAGTATTATGAGATTGCTGCTAAATTCGAGAACAACGCTGATTTATATCGTAAGCAAGGTCTATTATTGATGTCTGCTGAAGATTATAAAGGTGCGGTTGTAGCGTTTGAAAAAGCGTTAGAATTAGGTATCGAAGAGCCAGGTCGTATTCATTTTTCTTTAATGGAAGCTAACTTCTATCAGAACAAGTTCCGTACTGCATATAAGTATGTACTTGAAGCTAAGAAGTCTAAGCAATTACGTCGTAATGCTGAAGCATGGGCGCCATACATCAAAGAAAAAGCAAAGAATCGTGGTATCACAATCTAGGTGACATCCTAGACTGTTAGACCGTGTGTTAGAACGTAAAAAACGACCTTCGGGTCGTTTTTTTTGTCTTATTTTTGGATGATTTAATTTTTACGTTTTAGAATTTTTTTGTAATGCTGATTTTATTGCGCTAATAACGGCTTTTTTATTGGCTAATTGGTAATGAGTCATTATTGTGTTGAGTGAATGGCCATGGATATATCGGTCAGTGAGGATTGATGCTGATACTGCCGAGTTCATAATTAAAGCTTCAGAATTTACTATATTTTGAACATACCAATAAATATACATTTCAACATAATCAAAGCTACGACACCCATCTAAGAACTCAATAAGCATATTCTTTACATGAGATTGTGCATTAACTTCCGTATAAGTATAAGTGTAAGTATGAGCCTGAGTAGGGGCCTGAGCGCTCGTTACCGTATAAATACCTGTGTTAGCAATAACTGGCGGCTGATTGGCTTGATTAAGTAAAGCGTGCCAATCTTGAGCAATGGTGTGCCATTTTTGTATATGAGAGACTAAATCCGATGGGATATGTGGTGCTATTGGCAGAATAACAATTGCATTGACTAAGCCTGTCACCGAATTGATTTGTTGACCTAGTTTAACGATTTTATAATCATTTTTTTGCCAAAACCGTAGTAATCGCTCTGATGCGCCAAACGCGCTAGTTATCATGTGGATATTGGCTAATTTAGCTTGTTTCAGAAGTGCTGCTAATATTTGCGTGCCATCACCGCTATGTTGATATTGTGGTAACACTGCAATACGGTTTATGCGCCACACCTTTTTATTGAGTATCGATGTAACACCATATGTATAGGCCAGTTGTTGTAGCGATAAATGGCCATTAACGCGCCTAGTGCCTTGAGCTATTCTTTGCTGTAATTGTTCATCATTGATCTGACCTTCCTGTACTATCCATATACAGCCGATAAGTTCCTGATCTCGTATATAAACACCACATTGCATATCTGGTGCGTCTAGCAAGCGCTGAAGATCATCCGGTGCTGTTTGATAATGTGCTTCCATCAAACATTCCATTACTGCACGACGCAGTTCTGCCGAGGACATTAGCTGTTGATGAGTTAGCATATGTAATCCATCAGTAAATGTTAGTGAATATGTATTAGTGTTGATTGGGGAGAGCAATGTTTGAGCAAACTTTTCTACAGGACACGGGGCCACAAAGCGAATTGGATGGGTCAGTTGGTGTGTAGTGTAATGGGGAAGTGAGGGTAAAAATGTTAATGAAAATCCCATTCCATTGTTTTCATAACCATGGGTGGTCGTAGCAAACACAATTGAAGAATAATGGGCTACAGCTTGTTGCAACCAATAAACTGGTAATGAAGCAGCTTCGTCTATCAGTAATAAAGTTGTAGATGTATCCTGAACCGCAAATTCTGAAAATAACTGAGGATCATCTGGCGAGCAGAATCGGACCTGTATGGGTCCAATATTTTCCGTACGATTTTCATGACCTGTTAAGTGGTCATGAAATCTATAAAGGCCATTTCGGATGGTATGGCTCGCTTCATTACTTTGTGTAATATAAATAACGCGGTTAAATATCACTTTAGAACTAGAACTAGAACTAGAACTAGTAGGCGAAGTAACCTCAGACTCAGCGCTGTTACTAAGCAACAACATTGGCATCTGACCCAGTAAATCACTTTTACCCCGACCTCTATCTGCTTGTAGTACATGGATATTACTTTTATGCCTAATGGCTTCATTAGAGGAGAAACTAATAACATCCGACATTAATTGTTTAATTAGACGAGTACCAACTTTGGCTTGTTCTGAAATGGCTACATCTAGCTGTTGCACAACTGACTCAGGTAGGTTGTTACTTAAGCGTTGGATCTGGATATCGAGCCACTTATCAAGATGTGTCTGAAGTTGTTGTGTATTAGTCATGATTTGATGAGGAAAAAACTGGCTGAACAAGTCTGCAAATAACCGATTAAAGTGTGAGGGGTAACCATATTCAAGAACAGAGCTAACTTCTTCCACTGAGTCGATATAAGACATAGGTAATGCGCTAGGTAAATACGCTAACTCTAAACTCGGTGTCAGTAACAGCATAGTTCCACCAAGTTGCAATGTACCAATGACTGCATACCAAGGATTGGCCCTCACGCCAGATGAAACATCATAAATAATCAAACTAAATTCTTGCCCTAATATTTGTCGGTAATGTTTGGCGTGAATAAATGTGATATGTCGTGAGGGGTTTTCTGAACTGATATTAAGCGAATCACTTATCCACAATACTCGAGGTTGACTAGTTCGAGGCGCAGTAGCTGGAGTTTGAGGAGTTCGTAAATTTTTGTGATGAGATTGGTTATTGCAACTGGTATGCTCACACAGAGTTTTACAGTATTGATCTAGGTTTTGCATGCAATATTGCAGCAAATCAGGATCTGATTTAACTAAGTACAGACTACGTAAATAATGTTTCATTGATGCAATAGAGCAAAGATAAATAATATAACGTTAATGTACCATAAAACGAAATAATTATTCATGAGTAGAGAACGGCCATATAAACAAACCATCGCCAGAATTAAATTTTTACGGGGTGTGGCGATCATCATTTTGATGATTAGTTTATGTTTGGCGACTATGTATAACGACTTTCGGATGCTGACACTGAATCAAAAAAATGAGCAGTTAGTATTAGAAAACATCATCTCACAAGTGAACAATCAAACCATTATTGCGCTCACTAATTTTAGTGATTTTATCGACCAATCCCCTAGACCTTCGCAAATAGAAAAAGACCGCTTTAGTGAGTTTGTGACCAAACAATTACCGTATCTGTATACATTATCCATCGCCTCAGCTTACGACAAAGCACAATTAACCGAAAAATTATCAGCGAGTTTTGTACTCAAACAAACCAATCAATTTCCTGATGGCCATAAGGGTCTAAGAGAATACACTCCCCAAGATTTTAATTTTATAGTTGATTACGTATTTCCACTCAGCCCTAAAACGAGGCCAATAATAGGTCTTGATGTGTTTCCGTTAAATATTTTACAAAGCCTATTTACACAACAAAAAGATACCAAATTCGACCGATTATTAGAGGCACCTAATCAATTACAAAAGACGGTGACGGATGCATTTGCTTTATTTGAAGGTGGCTTCGCGATTTCGTTGAATCAAGCGGTGGGCGAGGTTATGCATCAAGGAGAAGCATTTCCTGCACATATTACCTCTATCCTCATAGAGTTAGATATTTTTCGCGATTATTTATCCAAGATAGCCAATGTGAATGATTTACGTATCGGTGTGACTAATTTAGCGCAAGACCAGATCTGGTTTGGTGAGCCATTGACCAATGAGTTTTGGTCAACCCAAATTATTAACGAACAAGAGGTCTTATTATACGGTCGTAAAATCACGATCCAGACGGCGTTTAATTTTGGGATTAAACAAATTAGTTGGCAACTGATGAGTGCTTTGTGTGTATTAGCCATTGCGTGTATCGTATTTTTTAACAAGTTATATACTGTGATTGAACGAAAACAAGCCAAACTCGTCGCGGTAAATAACAAGCTGACCCACAACTTAAAAACCCAATCAGATATGTTGGCTTACATTTCACATCAGTTAAATACACCATTAACTCTGATATCCTTGGCAAGCCAACAATTGCAACGGCAAAAAGATAAATCGTCTGACACGGCGTTTAATCTCGATACGATCACCCAACAAACCCAAAAGATGACGAGCTTGGTGGAGCATATTCTAGAAGTAAAAACGACGGAGCGTTTGTCCCTTGATCCCCAGCAACATGAGTTGATTGGCCACCTTAAACATATGATTGCTGAGTATGAAGCGAGCTTTCGTCAAAAGGATATTACGTTAGGTGTTGATTATTCGGGTCTGACCCGATTTATTACCAATTATGACCAGATCTCTTTTGAATTGGTTGTCGATAATTTGCTCAGTAACGCGCTTAAGTACACAGAACGTTACGAGTGGATTGAAATAAAACTAGGTTATCACCCAACACGTACCGCCGCCCTTGAATTGTTAATGATGAATGGTCACGACGGCTTAACTGAAGCTGAGTGTGAGAGTGTATTTACCCGTTTTGTGCGTTTAAATGCTGAGACCATAGACGGCAGTGGTTTAGGTTTAGGCGTCGTCAAAGAAGTCTGCGAACGCAATAATTGGGATATAGTTTGTTACAGCGATGTTAAATCCGATGTGTCGTTAAAATTTGGTAAGGATGCATTCGTCGCATTTAGTGTGACAATCCCCGTTTAGCCCTTGCCAAACTGTTTTGTAATCCGTATTATCCACCTCGTCCAAGGGGTGCTTGTCGTAAAGATAGGCTGAGATCGAAAGAAACCCTTTTACCTGATCCGGATAATGCCGGCGTAGGGAATGGAAACCTCCATCTTTGCCCAGATCCCGGATCTTTTTTATCAATTTATAAAAAGGATCTTCCTATGAAACATGTTCCACATCTCAAATCAAATCTATCATTGCGACCAAAAAGCTTAAGTGCAGTTGCCATAGCGGTAATCGCTAGTTTCTCTGCGCCAGTTTTTGCCGATGACAGCAATGTTACAGCAAGTAATCTCAAAGCAAGTAACGTCGAGCTCATCAATGTCTTTGGTGATTATTCACAATTATCACTCGACCAAATCGCCCAATCTGCGACTATCATTTCTAGCAAACAGCTTAATCAGCGCGGTGCCAGTCATCTTGATGGGGTAGTGAGCTTAGCTCCCAATGTCAATTTTACTTCTGGTGCTTCTCGTGGCAAATATATCCAAATTCGTGGTATTGGCGAGCGCAGTCAGTTTTCTGAGCCGTTAAACTCATCAGTCGGTTTAGTCATTGATGGTATGGATGTATCTGGTTTAGGTGGTATGGCGACGTTGTTAGATACACAACAAGTCGAAGTATTGCGCGGCCCGCAGGCAACCGTATTTGGTACCTCAGGATTGGCCGGAGTGGTCAATATTGTGAGTAATGGTCCGACAGATGAACCATCAGGCTCATTCTCTATCAGCAGTGCGACACAAGATACGCTAGACGTGCAAGCGGCGTATGGTTTTACTATGGATAATGGCTTAGGTCTGCGCGGCGCAATCAAGCAAACTACCTCTGATGGTTTTGTTAAAAACACTTACTTAGAGCGCGATGATACCAATAACATCGATGAGCTAAGTGCGCGTTTGGCCGCTTCATACAATATTACTGAGTCGATGTCTGTGAATGCGCAAATATTTCATGTAGATACCGACAACGGCTATGATGCGTTTTCGTTGGATAACGATAATGTGACCCGTTCAGATGAGCCAGGCAAAGATACCCTAGATGCTACCGCGATGAGCGTGAATCTAATCAGTCAGACTCAGTGGGGACAGTGGCGCTTACAAAGCTCTCACACTCAATCGGATACTGTGTACGGTTATGATGAAGATTGGACGTATGTGGGGTTTCACCCGTGGGAATATTCTTCTACCGATTACTATTTTCGTAACCGCGATAGCCAAAATGTTGAATTACAAGCTAGCTCCAACTCTAGTTCTAGCGCGCAACACAAAATGCAATGGGTAGCGGGTGTGTTATACAAACAAGCTGAAGATGACTTGCTGCGCGAATACACTTACGCAGACAGTGACTTTACTTCTCTTTATACGCCAAGCAGCACTGCGCTGTATGGCCAAATCACGATGCCAGTCAAAGCGGTTTCGTTAGAAGCTGGCTTGCGCGTTGAACAACAGCAAATTGATTATCAAGATAGTAATGGCTTTGTTGAAAACAACGATGAAACGCTAGTGGGCGGTAAAATTGCCCTGAGTTATGTGCGTGATATGAGTACATTGTATGGGTTTGTGGCACGTGGCTTTAAAGCCGGCGGCTTCAATCCTGACGAGCGTGTTAGTGATGCGCAACGTATCTATGAAGCAGAATACAATTGGCATTATGAGCTAGGGGTAAAATCACGTTTGGCTGACGGTGATGCCAGTGTGCGTGTTGCGTTGTTTTATATGACCCGTGAAAATACACAAATCAGTGATTATGACATATTGGTGCAAGACAATGACGAGGCGGGCAATGCTCAACCGGTTGAGTTTATCGATATTATTGATAATGCCGATACGGGTGTCAACCAAGGTGTGGAAGCTGAGCTTAGTTGGCAGCTTAACCCAAATGTTGATGTGGGGTTCAATGTTGGGTATTTGGATGCGACCTTTAGTGGGTTTACCCGTAATGATGGCTCGGTAATTGATAAACAACGCCAAGCGCAAGCGCCTAAGTACACAGCGCATGCTTTCATTAATATGAACCTCAATGATGATTTATTGTGGCATGTATCGGTGGATGCTAAATCTTCGCATCGCTTTTCGGATGGTCATGATGAAATCAATCCTGGCTATGGCATCGTGAACACAAGAGTGACAATGCCTTTGTCAGGGGCGTTATCGGGTTGGGAGCTAAGCGCCTTTGTGCATAATGTAACGGATAAAACCTATTATGTACGTGGTTTTGGTGGCTTCAGTAATGATCCTCGCGAATACTACGAGATCCCTAAAGGCTACGTACAATTTGGTGGACAACGTCAAACTGGCGTACAAGTAAGTTATGCTTTTTAGTTTATTAGAGGCGGGCGCGGTCATCTGCGCCCTGTTTTACATGGTGTTAGTGGCACGTGAGCATATCGCGTGCTGGTTTTTTGCATTTGTGTCTACGGCGCTGTTTACGGTTGTGTTTTTTGAGGCAGCATTATCCTTTAGCATGGCGCTGAATGTGTATTACATGGTGATGGCCGGTTACGGTTATTGGCAGTGGCGCCAAGGCACGAATGACAATTCCGAGGCTGCGCTAACTATACAGCCAAGACCACTACAATTTCATGTGTTGGTTATCGCCACTGGCGCGCTGATCAGTGCGATATTAATAGGGG
>Ga0222715_10003550_pt1 | contig 13894 bp, 24 predicted proteins | sample C33_9DmetaG_FD_165056 | JGI IMG/M metagenome (GOLD analysis project Ga0222715, IMG submission 165056) | Estuarine water microbial communities from San Francisco Bay, California, United States - C33_9D | ecosystem: Environmental > Aquatic > Marine > Unclassified | place: USA: California...
ATCCTAATTTCAATAGGTGCTCAATTAAATCTGATAATGTGTAATTATTCTTCAAAACCACCTAAATATTCGTGTATTTCGTCATCAGTCATTCTGTTATCTTCTTGAAGTCTTTCAACCATTTCATTATAGGTTAAAGGTCTACCATTATTGTACACTGGTCCAATACCGGTTTCTTGTTGAAATTCAATATCGTGTTGAGGTAATTTACCATTATCCCTATTCAATTCATAGTTCATACAACCCATAGCGAAAGTTCCCATATCCATAATTATTTTCTCCTATTCATTATCATTACAATACAATATAGGAGCTTCCTCATTCAAAGTCAAGAGCTTTCTTTAAAAAAGTTGAATTTTAATGCGAAAAATCTTTGATTTTTCCAAAACATATATGGTGGGCATATTAACATATATCTATAATATTATCAGAATTGACTCTTTCAGTCCAGTGTATACATACGATATATGATTAGTGTGATGTTCTGATATACCCAAATATTCAAATAGAGAATTTCCCGCGGGGGGAAGTGGTGACGAATGGAGAAAGAGCTTCTACTTATATTCATCTATACACATTTAGATGTTATGTAATGATGTATGTAAGTGTAAGCTTAATTCCTTTTGATTGAAAATATCGACTTGGACTGTCGTGATTTCTTGATTACCATATAGTGTATAACGAGTAGCTGATTTCTTTTTATTATTACCCACTTCAATAGTATTATTACCCGAGATGGCTCATATATCCATATTCTTTACCACCATAAAAGTCGTTAGACTTTTTTGGATTGGGATTTGAGTATTTTCGTTGTTCCTTTGGTATGTTTCGGGTCGTAAGGGCACATTTTACAACCACTCCCGCAACAATAACCACGAGCCAAGTGTTTCTCTCTTGACATTACTTTCTTTTTCATTTTGATTTTAGTTTGAGAACATATCCCAGAACATATCACCTATTAATGCGATTAAACCACCACCAATTATAGTTCTCCACATAGTTGTGTTTTCTCTAAATTGTGTGTTTTGTTTGGTTTCCGCCCATAGGCCTTCATTGGGATTGAATAGATTTTCTTTGATAAATGAAATATCTTGGTGTATTTCATTAAATTTTGATGTGAAATGTTTTTCCAACTTTTGAACTGATTTATCTTGTTCGTTTAGTCGGTATAGTATTAATTCTAAATCTTGTTTGTCTTGTTTATTCATAGCTTTTTTTAATCCTTTTTTCATCTCAAATATAAATATAACATATATTATTTTTTAAAGGTTTATTACAAACAAAACTAAGTTTTTTTACCTTGTTCAAATTCATTTAAGAAATTAACATAATCACGATTGTATTTTGTAGTCGGGTCATTTTCTTCACGGGGTTCGTTCTTATTTTTACCACGAAGTGTGTCTATTGGGCCTCCAACACCACCCATACTTGTTACTTTGGTTTTTTTACTAAAATCATTTATTTTTGGTTTCATATTTACCTCTTTTAATTCCTCTTTTGTTAATGGTCTATCTAACATTGGTATTTCTTTATCACATTCACAAGTATCACAACCACAATCATCTTGATTAATTTTATCATGCATAACTTGCATAATTATCCAACCACTCATCAATACGATTGTCACCGAAACAAAGATGAATAATAAAAATCCTAATAATATGCTTAATAATGTGTTCATTTCGTCTATAAGTATTTGTTTTTATTATTTTCGTCAATGATAAATAAAACTATTAATGTTAATATTACGAATATCGGGAAGGCAGAGGCAGATAACATTACACCGAGCCCCCTTTGTATTCATATACAACCTCGTATTTATATTCTGGTTCTGATTGTTTTAATCTATTGAGTTCTGAATGAATATCTTTTGTTGTTATCCACTTTTCTTGAACTTTCTGATTATTACTATCAGTTACTTTGACAATAAATCTTGATTCTTTATCTCTAATTTGTTGTTCTGTTAATTCTTCCATAATTATTTTTTAGTTTTGTATAACTCGTGATAAGGTTTTTTTGTCTTATGATGTTTCTTTATATCATCTCTTGTTTCTTTTTCTGAATCTATTGTGTCGTAATAGTCTTCACTCTCTCTAATTAATTTTTCATACTTATTATTTGTAAATGTCTCTCCGCCGTTCCATATTCCTTTCTCGGAATCACTCATTATTGTCGTCCTTTCCTTTATCTTCCCAAGTTTTCATTTTTTTAATAGTCCAACCCAAATTATCGGGACTTTTTGGGGTTTCCATAATCTTTTTTTCTTTTGTGTTTAATATGAAGAAACAATTATAACACAATGTTCTTAAATTACTTAAATCTCTGTTTGACTTATCTTTGTCAATATAATCTAAGATTAACGGCGATTGTGAGTCTGATTTTCTAAATTCTGAATATCCACAATTGGAACATTCTTGAATTAACCAACCCACTTTGATTAATCTATTTAATAATTTGTGGTCAGGATAGTTAGGGTGATTACCACTTAATATACTGGATAACCAGCCCTCGGTATTAAACCTATCCCCACCTTTGTTAACACCAACTCCTGCGGCATTCTTATTTTGTTCAAATAAGTCATACATTTTCGCATACTTCTTAAATGTATTATAGGATACTCCTAAAAACTTTGAGGCGGCTCGGATAGACCTCGTGTTTTGAATAGCCCACTCAATTTTAGATTTTGGAATTGGTTTACTTCTAAAAGGATTTTTCTTATGTCTTTGTGGTTGAACTAATCCTCGTCCAAAAGCGTTTTCAAGTTCTTCCAAACTCTCTTGATGTTCTTTTTTTACATCTTCACTCATTTTTACTTTTTATATTTCTTTTTAAAAGGTTTCTTTTTATATCTTTTTTTAGGTTTTTGTTTTAATAGTTCGTCTTTTAACATTTTTCTTTGTATTCTTAAACTAATAACTTCATTATCTAAATCACTCATTTTTCCTGATGATACTATTGCTACTGCTAAACTACCACCAATACCACCTACTAATAAACCTATTGTAAATAAAATCCATTCCATTTTATTCCTCCTCTAAATATTCACTATTCTGATGTATTACTATTAACGGCTGTTCTAAACTTTTATCCTCATTTGGATTTTCTTCATAATCTAATTTAGTATTAACAGCCTCATCAAATATAGTTTTTTTTAATTTGTTAATTTCTTTATCCGAATTTACTAATTCTTCAAAACTTTTGTTGTTCTTTTTCATAATTCTAATCTCATACTATCTATGTATAACACTTCATCAACCAATCTATCTAAATCTCTATAATTGTATTCTGATATTTGTATAGATTGAAAGTGTTTTGGTTGCCATTCTTCTTTTTTTATATCTTCATCAGCAAGATGTAAGATATTAAAAGGAACTTCTATTTTTGGTCTTTTGACCGCTAATGTTCTACTATTTGGTCTGAGTAGTGTTGTTTCGTTCTCTGACATAATATAACCTATCGAAATCTTTTCTATCTTCTATTCTTTTGTTTTGAAAAAAGAATTCTTCAGCTTCCTTTTTATTATCAAACCAATAATTTTTTACATCAACTACTTCTTCTATTCTTCTTCTAACTAATTCGTATGATTTACCCATATAACCTTGTTAACTCCGTATATCCGCCGATAACCTTTTCATTCACAACTATTGTTGGGATTGCTAACCTACCGGTCAATTCCATTAATCTATTTCTACTAATTCCTTGTGAGTCTATATTAATTTCTTCATAAGGAATGTTTTTCTCGTCGAGAAATCTTTTTGCGGATACACAACCGGAACACCAATCTGCTGAATATATTACTATCTTATCCATTGAATACCTTTTTCTTACCACCATCATATTCGTATGCGTGTCCATTTTCTATTAATAATTCGTTCAATGATTTTTCTTCACCTTCAATAAATATCTCACCGAGTAATCTACCATATTTACCAACCCCGTGTGATTTTACTGTGAACTTACCATCATTTCTTGATAACATTTCTAAGGTATATGCTTTCGCTTCTAAACCTTTTTTCTTTTCTTCTAAATCTCGTGTTCTTGATTCCCAAGTATCGACATTTACAAATCTAATTCTTTTCTTTACTGATATGTTAAATCCACAATCAATATAAGCGTCAGCGGTATCCCCGTCAACTCCTTTTATTAATCTTGCATTATAAATCCACGGGTCTAATTTTTTACCCATTTTATTTCTCCTGATATTGTGAACATTTCATATAGTAATAAATATCATTTTATTTAATTTTTAAGCCTTTTATTTTATCTAAAAACTCTTCTATTGTGTAGTTTTTCATCTTTTCATCAAAGATACTAATTTCTTCTAATTTGTCTGGATACTTTTCTACTATGTTCATTAGGATTTTAAATCCGTCTTCGGTATGAAATGTGTTGAAACTAATCTCACCCAATGTATTTGTTGAGTTGATTACATCTTTTTCAGTATCACCTTTCATTAAGATATAGAAAGTCATTCTGAACCAAATGGTATTTCTATTTGATTTGATGTGAACGCTCTTGAATCACTTTCCCAATCTTTTTCTGGTCTTACTTCTAAATTAGTATTGACAACACCATTTAAAGTATTTAAATTTAACCCTAAACTTTCACCAAATGATTTTAGAGCGTTTATGTCTTTTGGTAAACAATGTCCACCAAAACCCAACTTTCCATCTGGTCCTGGAACTTGATAGTGTGATTGTCCTATTCTACTATCCATTAAAAATCCTTTGATAGCAACATCCCAATCCGCTCCACATTTTTCTGAAATTTGTTTCATTTCGTTTAGAAATGATACTTTTGTAGCGAGAAAACAATTGTTCATATACTTTGTTAATTCTGCTGTTTCATAATCAGTTTGTAAAAGTGGAACTCTTGGAAATCTGTATTCAAATAAATCAGCTACCTTTTCTGTATTATCTAAATCTCCACCCAATATAAATCTATCTTGGTTTACAAAATCTGACTTGTGATTACTTTCTGTTAGGAATTCTGGATTAAATACTAAATTTAAGTTTTGATATTTTTGTTGAAGTTTTCTTGTTGTTCCAGGTGTTACCGTACTTCTTACCAATATAACATTGCCTAATGAAATCGCACCTTGTTCTATATCAGAAGTTATTTCTGATATTTCTTGTAATGCATCTTCAACATAGTTTAAATTAATACTCCCGTCTTCGTTAGAAGGTGTTGGGACTGATAGGAATATAAAATCGGAATAACTTACAACATCTTCTAATGAATGAACTGATTTTGATTCGTCTTTGTCATTGATAAATAATAAATATTTTCTTTTATCGGAAAATCCATATTCAACTGCAGAACCTACAAATCCTCTACCAACTATTCCAATATTACAATGTTGTTTATACATCTAAACCTAACTCCTTTTTATATCCAGGAACCCAATCTTCGATATTCTGTGTTGGTTTCCAACCCAATAGTTCTCTTGCTTTTGTATTGTCTGCTAAAGTTTCTGTTGGTTCAATAACTGGGTCTCTATGAATTCTTTCACCACCAATCATATCCGCGATATCATTAATAGAACGATTATCACCATTACCAATATTAATTACTTCACCTTTACCAACCTTTTCTGATTGTGATGCGAGTATATTTGCGTTTACAACATCACCGACATAAGTGAAATCTCGTCTTTGCTCACCATCACCATTGATTGTCATCACTTCACCTTTTAACTTTTGGTCTGCGAATATACCAATTACCATAGCGTAAGCTCCACCAACATTTTGTCGTTCTCCATAGATATTAAAATACCTTAATGATACGGTTTCTAATCCATATACTTCAGAAAACATTTTACACATAACTTCACCATAATATTTTTGTGCTCCATACGGGGACAATGGATTTATCGGGTCTGTTTCTTTTGATGGTAATTTCTCGGTATTTCCGTAGGCTGATGAAGAAGCACTATAAACTACTCTTCTCACACCTGCGTCTGAAGCACATTTTAAAACATTTAAAGTTCCTATTGTATTATTGGTTTCATATTCAACAGGATTTTCAATTGAAGGTTGAACCCTAGCCTTAGCCGCTAGTAAAAATACGGTGTCAGCACCTTTCATACAATCTACCAAACATTCAGCGTTATGTGGTTTCATAATATCAACCACACACAATGTTGCTTTTGGATTTACATTTTCCGATTTACCAGTTGATAAATTATCTATTATAACTACTTCGTGGTCTTGTTCTATAAGTTTATCTACGATATTACTACCGATAAAACCTGCTCCACCTACTACTACATATTTCATTTCTTTCTCCTATAATTTGTTATCGTATTTATCTGTTTCAGATTTATTGTTTGTTCTGTTTTGTGGATGCATACGATAACGATATAATGGCATTCTCAAATAATAAATCTTATATTTTTCTTTAAATCTTTGGTCTAACTCGTGTCCTTCTCTCATTTTAAAATCTTCATTATAAAAACCAAGATTTGCAAGTGATTCGTAAGTATACATTATACCATTTGCTAAGAACTCTTCTTCTGCACTATGTCTTGATAATAATTCTGCTGTTTCATTGACTTTGAAGTAATCACACGCGACAGCTTGATAATTACAATCTGTATTCATTACTCTTGGTCCAGAATTATAATATAAAAAGTTTGATAATGTTGATAAGAAATGACTTGAAACATAATCATCACAATCAACACGAACAAAATATCTTGACATTGAAGCCTTTAAAATTTTATTTAATGATGTTGGTAAACCTAAATTCTTTCCGTTATTTATCAATTTTATATTAATATGTTCTTTGAAAACTTCAATAACATCTTCTAGTCTCTCATTAGGGTCATCATTAACCACAATGACTTGATACTTTGATTTGTCCATTGTTTGAGTTGATAAACTTCTTAAACATCTATGTAACCAATTTTTCTGTTGGTAAACACAAACTGCTACGGTAACATCATACATTTTTTTCTCCTATAACTTTTAATAATAAATAGTAATTTATTTTCTCTAATTAAACTTTTTTTTTATTTCGTGTAAGTTTTTTAACGAAGTAATGTTTAAATGAAATATTGAATAAGCCATCTCACCCAATTCTCCACTATCAGTTAATATATCTCCAAGATTAAGTAAAAAATTATACAACTCATTTGTAAGTTCACTACCATCAAAACGAACTACAACTCCATTGTTAATTTCATCATTGTAATCACCGACTCTTTCTTTCAAAGGTCTTGTTGTATTTTTTTGTTCCCTATGAATATACAAATCTAATTCTCGTTGATTGCAATCTGTATAGATATTTGAACACCAAGGCTCTAATTGATATAACATATTTAAATCACAATTTTTAATCTTGAAAGCTATATCATACTTTGGTTGTATAATTGGATACATAAGTGCATCGTGTTTAACTATACTACCCCATTTTCTAATGAATTCTCTTGTTGAATTATTCATTAAATTCTGCCACTCTACTGATTTCTGTGAATGGTCTTTTGTTAATTTTCCGTGTTGAAATTGTCCACCTCTTGCTGTTAAATGGTAAACAAATGAATTCCAAGACTGAATTAAATTCATACCACCCAACACCATACGATTAAATAAATCAGAGTCTTCTCTTGCTGATTTAAAACGATAATCGTGTCCACCAATTTTTTCTAAATCTTTTTTGTGGATTAGCCAAGGAGCGAAACAACCCTCAGTTGTCTTTTCCCCATATTGTTCTTTACATTTTTCAACATATTCATCAAATCCTTTTTCATTAAAACCTTCTTCAACATCTTGTTCAGGCCACATACCAAAGTTCTCAACTATTTTTTCTGGTCCTTCCGGGTGTAGTGGTGGCTCAATTCTTGTTGAACAAACTACATTTCCGTGTTTCCAATGTTTGAACGCGTGATAGTCAGCATCTTTACCTAGCATCATATCGGCGTGAAATATCATACCAATATCTGTTGGTGCATTATAAATAAGATAATCATACGCTTCTCCAATACCATACAAACCATCTCTTTCATTTAACTTGACGATTGTGTTTTCGTCTTTGTTTTCCATTAACCACTCATAACATTTATCTTCATTAGAATCAACCAAAATATGTATGTAGTGGTCTTTTCTAAATGCATTCTTTCTAATACTTTCTATGGCTACTTTTACATATCTCAAATTATTTTTACTTGGAATACAAAAAGTTATTCTTGGCATATATCTTTCTTTTTTCAAATGATGTGGTGGATTACCAAATTGGTGTTTTACTTTTCGTTTGTGTTGTTTACTTTTTGCCATTGTCTGCTCTTCCCAATAACCCTTTTGTTATTGATTTGTCTTTATCATATTCTGGAAGTATATCTGCTATTTCAGTTACTACTCTTCTTACATCTTCTTTTGACATATGTAAATGTAATGGTAATGATATTAGTTCTGAACTAATTTCGTGAGCGTTTTTACAAGTTCCGTGTGCGTAATTATACATTGGATATTGTGTGTTGTCTAAGTAATGAACACCACAATAGATATCTCTTTTTGATAATTCTTCCATTACAAAATCTCTCAACCCTTTTTTAATTCTGATTGGATACAAATGTCTTGAATGAGTTCCCTCAACCAATGTATTTTTTACCGATTGGATTGATTCTAAATTAAGTATATTAAAATAATAATCATAAGTTTCAGAAAGTAAATTTCGGTATTGGTTATCTTCATTTAAATATTTTAGTTGAACTAATCCAATAGCTCCCATAAGTGCATTTCCGTGATACTTATATCCAACATTTGGCACATCATACTTCCAATTATAAGTTCCTTTGTTGTATCTATCGTATGTAGATTTATCAATACCCAACCAAGATAATTGTCTCGCGAGTTTGTCATCTTCTTCGTCTTTGAAACAAACCATACCACTATCTGCTGTTGGTAAGTTCTTTACCGCTTGAAAACTAAATACCGAAACATCAGCATCCCAACCAACTTGTGATTGTGTCATCGCTTGATATTGTGGATAAACTCTCATTGTTTGTGTTCCTGCTAAATGAGCCGCGTCTAAAATCAATGGTATATTTTGTAAATTACAAATCTCTCTAATCTTATCATATTGTCCAATATTACCACCAATCCCAACAAACATTACTGCTCTTGTTTTGTCTGTGATATTACTCAGAACTGAATCTGGGTCTAAACACAAGCTATCATCAACATCAGCGAATACTGGTTTTAAGTTTTCATACATAATGGCGTGATTGGTAGAAACAAATGTTAATGGTGTTGTGATAATTTCATCTCCGTCTTCCCAACCATATTTTTCTTTAAACACTTTAAGTGCTAAATGTAATCCTGCTGTTGCTGATTGTAGAAAATGAGCGTGTTCAAGGTCTGCATAGGTTTTCCACTTTTCTTCAAACTCAATAGCTTTTCCACCCATACCAGTCCAACTCGTATCTAAACACTCTTGAATTTCTTTTAGAATTTCTTCTGTTCTGTATTTTGGTTTTAAAACTTGTATCTTATCCATTATCCCACCACAGCTAACACTTCTTTTTCAGACATTATTAATACATCTTGTCCTTCGTGATTTACTTCTGTTCCTGTATATTTAGGATACAAAATTAAATCATCTTTTTTAATTGTTTCACAATCACCAACTGCTAATACTTTACCTTCTTGCGGTTTGTCTTGAGCTGTATCTGGTAATATAATTCCACTCTCTGTTTTTTCTGATTGTGTCGTTGGTTCTACAACAACTCTATCTCCTAATGGTTTAATCATTTTTTCTCCTTTTCACTAACTAATTTATTTGCTTGAACTAAACTATCTGGTGTTCCGGCGTCCGACCAAAACCCCTCTAATTCACAATAACTTGTTCTTCCTATGTCAACATACCAATTGATTACATCAACAATTTCTAATTCACCTCGTTCTGATGGTTTCAGTTCTCTGATAATATTCCAAACATTATTATCAAAAACATATAGTCCTGTAACTGCATAATCAGACATTGGTTTTTCTGGTTTTTCTTCAATTTTTACTAAATGTCTATCCATACCTTGAAATACTGGAACTCCAAATCTTTCAGGGTCTGGAACTTTCTTTATAAAGATATGACTCATAGGTTCTTCATTAACAAAAGCATCTATCCATTCTGTTGTGAATAACTGCCAAGGATTCTTCCCAAAGTCATCTTCAAAAATATTATCACCAAGACAAACCGTAATTGGTTCATCACCAGCGAAACTTTCACACAAACTTAACGCTTGTGCGATACCACCAGGTTTTTCCTGAACTCTGTAAGTAATGTCTACTCCATATTCTTCACCACTTCCTAATTGGTTCATTATCTGACCACAATGTTCTTTACCAGAAACAATACAAATTTCCGTAATTCCTATTTGTTTTAGTGTTCGTAGTGGATAATAAATCATTGGTTTATCATAAATTGGTAATAATGATTTATTAAATATTTTTGTTAGTGGATACAATCTTGACCCGTGTCCACCTGCTAATATTATACCTCTCATTTTATTTCCTCCATAATTTCTTTTAATGTTTCAATAGATACAGCTTGGTCAGCATCACTAATTGATTTTTCTGGTTCAGGGTGTGATTCAATAATCAGTCCGTCAGCACCAGCGGCTATAGCGGCTTTAGATATTGGTTTAACAAAGTTTCTATATCCTGTGCTATGACTTGGGTCATAAATAATAGGAATATCACAAAACTCTTTTAGTGCTGGTATCATCATTAAGTCTGGTGCCCATCTCGTAGATGGAAATATATGTCTGTAAGAAGGCATTCCAACAACACCTCGTAAACATATTGCTACCTTTTCATTACCCCCAACTAATATTCTTTCACACGCTCCAAGTATTTCATCAAGTGTTCCCCAAGTTCCTCTTTTTAATAATATTGGTTTATCTAACTTACCTAACTCATCTAATAATGTATAGTTTTGAAAGTTTCGTGTTCCAACTTGTATGTAGTCAATCGTGTCCATTGATAATTGATTGATTTGACTAACATCCATAATTTCAGAAACAATAGGTAATCCACTCTCTTGTTTTGCTGTTAATAAAAATTTTAATCCGTCTTCTCTTAGTCCCTCTTTCCAATCACCAATGGCTTCTGTAATTGGATAAGTGCAAGGTTTGTATGCTCCACCACGAAGTGCATCAACACCTAACTCTTTCATTTTTAAAGACCAATCAACAATCATTTCTTCTGATTCAACTGAACAAGGGCCTGATATAATAAATGGATTTTTATCAAATTTCCATTGGTCTGCTTGAACTGATAAGTTTAATTTGTTATCGTTTATTAAAGATTGTATGTATTTATTCACCTTCATTTCCTAACTCGTATAATCTTTCTTTTATTTTAATGTTTGCTTCAGCATCAATTAAATCTTGTTCACTATGAACATTGGTGCAGTTATCTACATAACTTCCAACTCTACGACTAATTTCTCCACTTTCAACAAATTCTTTTTTCATAATTCTTACTGAACCATTTCTTGTTCCTTTATTATCTACGGTAAATAAATCATCATATTTATTTTCAACAGCATATTCTAATAAAGAATCTAAATCTACTTTTCTATCCGGGTGGTCTGGTTGAACTCCAACAATATGTGTAACATTTTTTAAATCTTCTGTTAATATAGAACCATTTTCTTGTATGTGAGAGTGATTATCTGGATTGTATATGTCTTTTTGTATTACATTTACATAAACATCTGCAACTTCTCTTTCACCCATATACTCTTTATCTCGTTTGACAATATGAAGTGCTTTGTTATCTATCCCAACCAAATGAGTGTAAACATCTAATATATTATGATGTCTATATCCGTGAACTAAATCTGCTACTTTTAATGATTCACTTGTTACAATAATATCTATTGTGTATTTAGATTTCATTACATAATCTAGTGAATGTTCTAACAATGTTTGTCCAGCAATAATTCTTAAATTTTTATTTTTTACTCTTGTTGAATCCATTTTTGATGGTATAATTACCAACGCTTTAATATTATCCATTTATTTCTCCGAATTTATCTACAGCCCATTTATAAGCTTTTGTTTGTCCTTCCCAAGTCATTCCACCAACATGCGGTGTAATTATAACATTATTATTTTCCTTTGAAAATTCTACTAATTTAGAATCACTTATATTTCCAAATTCATCTCTAACTACATCAGTTCCATACCCACCCAAATGTTCATCTGTGATTGATTTTATAATTTCTTTTTCATCAACCAATTCTCCTCTTGAAGTATTGATTAGTATAGCACCTTTTTTCATATTTGATAAAAATTCTCTATCAACCATATTTCTTGTTTCTTTGTTAGCGTGTAAGTGTAAAAAAACAACATCAGAATTTTCTTGTAATTCTTTTATTTTTACTTCTTCATATTCAAATGTTCCAACATACGGGTCATTTATTAAGATATTAACTCCCCAACCTTTAAACAATTCAGTTGTTATCTTTCCAAGTCTACCAAGACCAACAATACCAATAGTTAATCCTTTTACTTGTCTGCCTATAAAAGGTTCATAATCCCACTCACCTTTCTTAACTGAATCAAATCCCTCTGGTATTTTTCTTAATAATGACATCATTAAACCAAATGATAATTCTGCTGTTGAAGGTAAATCATTAATCAATTCAAAATCTTCTTTCAATGACCAAACTTCTATGTTTTTTTCACCAAGAACATATTGTAAATCAATGTGATTTAGTCCAGTTGAACAAGTATTGATTACTTTTATATTACTATTCTTTAAAACTTCTTCATCTAACATAAAGTCTTGTTTATTTGGATTAGTAAACAAATATTCTATGTCTGGTGTTTCAGATAAAAGTGTTATTAATTCAAGTTTTGAAATTTCCGGAACATAAATAACTTCACCATATTGTTCTAATCTTTCATAAACCCCGTCTAAATGTTTGATTGGTGTAATACAAACGATTTTCATTTCATTCTTTCTCCAATAATACACGCATCCGGTAATTGTCTAAATGGTGGTTCTTCATATTTTAATCTAACTTGTCCAGCTCCACACTCAGTCATATACTTTGAAAAACGATATTGGTCTGATAAATATTTCATACCTTGTTGTCCAAATACTTTTGTGAATTTGTATCCGTTTAAATATTCCGAAGTATTTCCATTCGGGTCTCTTGAATCACTACCATCAGGCATTTCAATCAATGGAAAGTTTACATAATCAAATCCACCAACTTCTCTAATGTATCCCATTTTAGAAGCGAAGAAACTTCCTCTCATTGACCAACATTGTAGTGGTTCTTCAAATAAATGTTTGTTCTCTTCTTTAGCATAATCTCTCCAATTGTATCCGTTTTTCAACCAATAAGATAATCTTGCTTCTTCTAATGGATTAATATCCCACGGGTAATTCCACCCATTTCCAATTACTTTTGTAGTTGGATTTAAATTAAAATGGTCTATACAAATATTAATAAATGACCAATCGTGAACAACCATATCGTCTTGAATAAAGAATAAAAAAGTATCATCATCTAAATCCATATCATTTAGAACTTTATCATAAGCTCCCCACTCTAATCCAATATTTTCATATTCTTTGTAATCAAATTTTTCTGTGATTATCTTTGGTGGTGTCTTATGACAAGTCCACATCACATCTAAATTATCATTTTCTTCTTTTAATTCGTATAGTGCATCAATGAAATCTGTTTGGTTTTTCTTTCCGTCCCATTCATCATACCACCAACCACATACTATAAATTGTATTTTCATAAGTTTTTCCAACCTTTCGGGTCTAATAATGCTAAATCACTTTCAACCATATTTTTTACTAATTGTTTAAAATCTGTTTTAGGTTTCCAACCTAATTCATATTTTGCTTTACTTGCATCACCTCGTAAAACA
>Ga0222715_10003554_pt1 | contig 13891 bp, 23 predicted proteins | sample C33_9DmetaG_FD_165056 | JGI IMG/M metagenome (GOLD analysis project Ga0222715, IMG submission 165056) | Estuarine water microbial communities from San Francisco Bay, California, United States - C33_9D | ecosystem: Environmental > Aquatic > Marine > Unclassified | place: USA: California...
CCCTCGACGCACGGTGCACAATTTTCAAACTTTTCCACATCCTCACTGCGGCACTCACCGAGGTGGTATTTGGTTTCCTTTTGTTGTCCGGGTTTGATATCACCACACTCCCCAACGGGTTCCCATTGTCCAATAATATCACAACACGGTGTATATTGCTCCGTGTCAAAACCTTCGCACGCACCCGGTGCATTTTCCTTGAGTTCTCTGGTGAACTTTTTCAAGCCACTCTCACACGGAACGTCCCCGGGGTCTTCCCAATCCCTCACGAGTTGGCAACACGGTGTTATTTGATCACACGCCTCGGTCTCCGTGTATCCATCGATGTATGGGCAGTCTGGTGCACTTTTCGTGATGACGTACTTACGACTGCGCGTGGGTACTTCGTCACACTCGCCCACACACGGACTCCATGGGGTGAACTCGCCCTGGCACTCCTGTTTCCTCGTTCCGAAAAATGTACCAGCGGCGGCGGCCACGGCCGACGCTGTGCCTAAGACCATAAATATGATGACAGACAAATCATCGTCGCTTGACATCTTACAATTGTTGCAGAAAAAAAAACACTGAGGCTAATATATATATGATACCGGTCGTGAACTACGGGCGCATGCAACGAGTTTCGCCAGAACCCACGGGGCCGCCGTTAAACGCGAACACGTTCTTGATTGTTATTATAATTCTATGTGCGTTGTTACTGTACAAGCGATACGTCGACGTCAGTCGTAATCGTCAACGATGGCATACTTGATGCACTCCTCGGGTTCGAGGTAGATGTCCCGCTTGAGAAGTTTTTTCATCTTCTTTTCTGGAATCTTGGTGTGTTCGAAGTACGTCCTGCGTATCATGTCCATCAACTTGGAGGCGGTGCGCATCTCGTCCTTCATCTCTTCGAACTTCCCCCAGAACGATCCCGTGCTGAGCTGATGAATGAGAATGTGTGCGTTCCTTCCGATCCGTCGTTCTTTCCCACCTAAGAGCATGAACGTTGCGGCGGAACAGCACGCGCCGTGAGCTATGGTGACCACCTCGACGCGACTCTTCTGTAATATGTTCATCGCCGTGAACCCGGCGAAGAGGTCGCCGCCGTCGCTCATGATGTTCACGCGTATGGTGGGCGTGTATCCGATGATGTCGGCGCTCATCTTCAACAACCCAGATTCCAACTTTCGAAACTTTTCGGTAAAGTCCAAGATACTGTCGTTGGTGATGTCGCCGTAATAGAACATCTCGTTGCCGACGACCTTGGTGCACTCCGTGACGACTTCTTCTTCTTCTTCGTTAGCCATTGAGTCGTTTCTTGATTAAATTGACGTCCCTTGGTTTTAATTTAGTAGTGATGCACAGATGATTCATCGTATCGAAATCTTGTGGAGTGATGTCGTAGTCTCGTAATTTATCTATGTACCCCAACCCGGCGTAGCGTTGTAAAAGGCACAAGGCTTCTATGCTTATGTTATTGTTCCGAATTTGTATGCCGTGCAGTTTGCGTCGGCGCATCTTGTAGTTCCCGTGTTTCGTCCACGAGGCCCCGGCGCGAATGTTGTCCTCCTTCAGGGGTTCGCGCATGTAATACCTCGGAATGCACATGGCGGCGTTCGCGAAATAAGGCATAATGTTCCAATCACCCATTGCGCTGTACATGCTCGAGTCCATGAGGTCGGCGTCGGAAAAAGACTTGGCGACTTTGGCGAAATCCACGTCCGCGCTGTCGAGATAGTTTTCCTGAAATATAGACCACATGTGTCCGTGTTCGGTGAGCGTCTCAATGTTGAACACGTAATCTCGCTCGCACAAGAGCTGGTGGATGACCTCTTTCGGGGTCTCGAATATGTCTTTTTCATCGCATCCATCGATGTAGTGAAAGTAGTCCCGTATGTTCCCCCTCGACCGTTCCGCGGCGACGCGGTCGTACCTCTTCGGGTCTAACTTCGACAACGTCAGTGGGTCGTGTCTCGGTACCGTGATGAGTTCAAAATTTGGATACATGCACAGGTGCGTGGACACGACCACGAGCGAGCCGTTCGTGAGGCGTTGTCCATCGCTCACGCGTTCGATTGTTCCCTTAAGTATGAGGGAGTCCGGTTCGTAATCCTCGATGTACAGGTGTTTATCGCTGTTTTTGATGAGGTCCGAGAAGACGCTCTTCGACCGGAGAAGGTCCACGTTGAGTTCCACGCTGTTGCCTTCGTGCATGCACTGTTCGCGCACGAAGGACTTTCCCGTGCCGCACGGGCCGTAGATGAAGACGTTTTTGTTTTCCTCGAGACATCGTTTGAAACGCGCGATGCGTTGGACGTGCAGGTTGGTCGCATCATCAGGGGGTTTCTTTTTTTGTGGGGTGATTTTAATATATCTATCCATGACTGATAAAGACTTGACCGACCAGGCGATGGAGGTACTAGAAGAAAAGGTATTGACCCCTTTAAGAAAGAAAATGTTCCCGTACGTGTGCGGTGTTGTGGTGTTTAATGTTCTTCTTCTTGTGATTTTGGTGGTGATTCTATTGCGACTTCCATCAACTCGGCTCGACGTTTGAGTTCTTCTTCGAGTTTTTGATTCTTCTTCGACACTTGCGTTTTGCCGCGCAACTCTTCCAACTCCTTCTTGGTCTCGTCTTGTTGTCTCTGTGCGATGACGTCGCCCACGACCTTTTTTAAGTACGTCTTCACCGGTGGTGGGTTCTCGTCGACAGACGTGCGCAACTTTGTGAGGTCCTGCACGAGGTCATCTTTACTCTTGTCCGCGGGGATGAGTCCCTTGAGCTTGGCCATCACGGAGTTTTCCATGATGCCGTTGAACATTTCGATGGGTTTGATGTGAATGATTTCTGGTTTCGTGATGTCGTCGTCTGATGGGAAATCGCGTTCGAAGAGTTCGAGGATGTACGACGGAATCGACGGGCTCTGCTCGATGAGGGCGTCGTACTCTCCTTTGAGGAGTTCCACCATGTCCGCGCCGTCGCGACTGCGGTCGACGAGAGGAAGGGCCAGCTCCAGACGCACGACGCGAGAGAACTTGCCGAACTGCATCGCGGCCACGCGGTGGGATTCCATGAGTTCACTAATTTTCAGGAACTGGGCGATGGTGGCGATGAGACCGGCGATGAGGTTGAGCCCACCTATGCTCGGGGCGACGTACGGTTTCAAACCCTCGGGAAACTGTTCTTGTGCAAAATTAGCCGTGCCCGTGATGGTCGACAAGATGATGACGGGGAGGGTGTAATGCATGTTTGATTTTCTGTACTTGAGGAATGCCTGGTAGTGCATGTACCTGTAGCACGCCGCGCTCTCCCCCCACGACTTGAGAATGGCTTCCTGCTGCGGGTGCCAAATTTTTGGTATTTTTTTATCTTTTTCCATTTTAGAATAGATGAATATAATTTTCGCACTTCACGCGGTGTTCTTGTTATGGCTCATCATCATCCCGTTCCTTAACAACGAGCGGTGGCTCCAGACGTACTCCCTCCTCATCCCATTCATCTTCTATCACTGGAGCGTGAACGACGACACGTGCGCCATGACGCAGTTTGAGACGTACGTGACGGGTAAGAACAAGGACGAAACCTTCTTCCATCGTTTGGTTTCGCCGGTGTACAAGATGGACGACACCGCGGCCAACAATCTTTTGAAGAGCACGCTGTTCTTCCTGTGGATGTTCACGCAGTACAGACTCGAACGATTTAAAATCATTGAAAATGACTTAAAGAAGATTTTTGCGAAGTATCGTGTCAAGAAAAATTAAACACTGTCCAAACGTGCACACGAACTTGAGCACTCGCTCTTTGTCCATAAAACACAAAATGAAAATAAAGAGGCGGAAACATTCGCTATCATCATGGGCAAGATGTGAAAGTGCGCGGAGTAGACCAACCCTAACCCACTGGCGACGAGGTTGGTCACCAAGAACGCGTAGCTCAACCCATCCGTGTCCTTCGTGCGACACGTGTGCACGACCTGTGGCACGAACATGACGGTGATGAGCACGGAACTCGCGAGTCCACACGTTTCCACTATCAACATGTATTATTAAAGGGACACTCTCCTTTTAATAATACATGTACAAGGTGCTCGCCATCGATGTCGGGTATCATAATATGGGTTTGGTCGTGGCACACTGCGAGAACGCGCGAGTCGAAATCGCGTGGATGAAAAAGGTGAGTTTGGAAGATTATAAATACATTCACACGAATGACATCGTCGACTTAGTGCCACTGATGGTGCACGAACACCGAACCCACTTCGACGAAGCGGACCACGTGCTCATCGAGAGACAACCCCCTGGAGGGTTCCAAAACATCGAAGTCCTCCTTCACTACATGTTTCGCGATAAAGTGACCCTCATCAACCCCGTGTCGTTGCACGCGCACTTCGGTATCAGACATCTGGACTACGACCAGAGAAAGGAGAGAACCACCAGTATCGCGGAGAAGTACATCCAAGGCGAGGTGCCTTACGAGAGGAAACACGATATTGGTGATGCGGTGTGCATGATCGTGTACTTTAATTTCAGAAACTCTGTACACTTTTTTGATAGGTTTAGATTTAGATGAACCTCCACGACTGGTTCATCGGGTCTCTGAACCGACGCATCTCTTCGAGGGCGTTGAACATGACCGCCGGACTGGACGCCTTGTTGGTCGCCGCGCGGATGTCCACGTATTCGTCGACTTCATTCCTCTGCGCCTTCGTGAGTTGCATGTAGCGAGCTCTGACGCGTTCGGCCACGAGAGCCTTCGCCTTGACCAAGGCCTGCGCGTAGTTCTTCTGACCTTGGTATTTCAACATCTTCTTTCCGTAGTTTGAAAAGGTTCGAGACTTCGCGAGGTCTTCCACCATCGTGTCCTTCGCGAGCGTCTTCGGTGCCGTTTTCAACCTGTTCAACTTTTGAAGGGCCTCGAACAAACGTCTCGGAGATGATTCGGCGTTCACCCCGTTCGCAATTTGCGCCGCGAACACCTTTGATTTCTCGTTGACGTTCTGGGACGAGCGCAACACCCGATTGTACAGGAGGGTGCGACTGTTTCTCACCATAGATGTGTAATTCGGAACTTTATCGTTCTTGTACGACGCCAACTTCATCTGATATTCGTACAAATTCTTTGCTTTCGCCAGTTTCTTCGCACTCATCTATACCATGGGCTCACAATTTATTTTTAATCTTGGCACAGATGGTCTTTCGTGTATTCTTATCCCTGACGTTCGCGTTCAGACCACGGGCGAGAGCCTCCATGTTCGTCTTCTTCATCGAACACGCGCGCTTCTTCACATTCGCCTCCCAATCTTTGATGAGACGTTCGACTTCAGTCCACTTTCTGTCCAGTCGCGCGCGAACAATCTTCCCCAACTGTTTGAAATCCGTGGGCGTGTACGTGGTTTGACGCATGACCTTGGCCACCATGCGTTGATATTTACCTTCGACGATTTGTCCTCGAACGTCCGCACCTAACATCGTACCTGCGGTGTTTATCTGACGCATCATGGCTCTGCGTTCAGCCGACGCCTTCGCGTTCGCCGCCCGCTTCTTCTTGGCTCGGTGCTCTTCGAGTGCGATTCGAGCGGCTTCTTCATCGCGTGACGGTGCTTTTCTTTTCTCGACCATATAGTATACATGAAGAATAAAAACGGTGCAGTGTACGTGGGCGCGATCGTGCTCTTAGTGCTCGTTCTCATCTACACCTGGTACAACCCACGCGTGGTAGAGGTCCCTGTGGAGGTGCCCGTGGAGGTGCCCGTGGAGGTGCCCGTCGAGCCACCGCGACGCGCGCCTGAATACAGGGGAGCACCCATTAAAAAGTACAAACCCGGCTACATGCAACAGATGGGTCTCCTCGTGGACGAAACCGGTTCGGAAACCCTCCCATTGTACGGGAAAGAAGCGTCGGGGTACAGGGACCGGTACAACTACTACACGACCACGTCTGGGGAACAAATGTACCCAGTGCCTGTGACCCACGATGGTCGAGAGTGCACTGAGGACATCGGTTGTCCCGAATTTTACGGCGAGGAGAGTGTGGACATCTTAGGTAAGAATGGCACGTACACCGTGAAGATGTATCGCACCGACGATTTCTTTTAAACAAAGACGAGGCCAAATTTCTTGGTCATCAAGCGCTTCGCCCCATCCATGGATGGTCGCGACCAAAGCAACCATCGCGACCAGAACCCAGGGGTTTTCAGACCCCCCGCCTTGGTCCAAGTTTCTCGTCGGCGATGACGCACCAAGTACCGTTGCATCCTGTCCTTGTCTCTGTGGATGGTGTAGTCGGAGTACCCTTTTCCACCAAAGTCCACGTACTTACCAGTATCCACGAAGATGGCGCGAAATTTTTTATCCGCCTTTGGACTCTTCGTGAGACGGACTTTCATCTATACACTGAGCGACTATTTTTTGTTCACATCATGCACTTGGCGCAGTACTTTTCCACCTTTTCGACTCGACGGTACACGTAGAGACCGACGAGCGCCAGGAGCGCGGCGGCGTAGGTCATTTGGGTCATCTGCTTACGCAAGAAGAACAGGGCCATCACGACGATGAGCATGAGGATTTCTTCCATCGTGGGCATGAAGAAGCGCTCGGACAGGTCCGGGGTTTCTTCAGTCGGTTCAGGGGCGGTGTACATCGAGCGCTTGTATCCTGGCATTTTTATAATCTACACAGAAATTAATTCATGTGGTGGGTCGTCGCCGCGGTGCCTTTTGGTCTCGTGGCTTGGGATTTTTGCAAACCACCCATGGACAAGTTGTACTTCCAAAACCCATGGCGCCCGCTGGTGGGCATGCGAAACACCCTCGTGGACATCTTCTGTGGACAAAAGTATTACCAAACCTTCGACCTCTGGCCCATTGGATTTAACTTTGGCAAGATACGAAGGGAATTTTTCGAGAGGGAGTCCATTGTGCAGAGACATTATTTCCACGACATGGACCCATGGTTTCCAAAAAACACGGGATACTATTATTACAACGTCCGGGATTTCCCCTTCTTACAAAGTGTCGTTGATACAATTCCAAAGGTGGACAAGGAGACCGGGGTCATCGCCGTCATAGAAGGCCCGATGACCATCGCCCCACACAGGGCGGAGAGTAACTTACAACTACGTTATCACATGACCTTGGAAGGTGCCGGTGATTGTACCCTGGTGCTCAAAGACTGCGAGTACAAGCACAAAACAGGCGATGAATTCATCTTCGATCACGCTCGTTATCATAGTTTAGAAAAGTCCGGCTCGGAAAGGCGTGTAAGCTTAATTTTGGATGTGCAACGTTTCTGATGGGCTTCGCCACCTCCATGAGCACGAGTTCCCCGACTTCGTTGCGTGCCTTTATCAACGTCGTATGTTTCGGTGGTGGCGGAGGACTTGGCTCCTCGTTGTTGCCAAACAAGAATTTAAACATTTTTTAAAAAAAGGAAAGTATTTTTTTTAAAAAATGCAATATTCTCCGTCTCTGGGTTTCGATCCCAGTACTTTGAGGTTAACAGCCTCACACTCTTCCGATTGAGTTAAGACGGAAAAAGGGTCCAGCCTACCGGATTCGAACCAGTGACCCACTGAGCTTTGATGACGACTACAATCAGTTGCTCTTCCAACTGAGCTAAGGCTGGCACATATTAATAAACATTTTATTCTTTAACTAATATATGTACCTCGTCGTAGTTGTGATTCTTCTTCTCGTATTTATGATTTTACGCAACGAGCGCGCGTGGTCGTACGAGACGTACCTCCTCACGCTCCCAGAGGCGCGCGATAGGAGAGAGGTCTTCTTCGAGCACAACACCCACGGCCCAAAGGTTCACGTGGTCTACGGCCAGGACACGAGAGTTGTGGAGACCGCGCGCAAATTTGAAGAACATGTGCAGAGTGAATTCATGGAAAAGGCTGTGGAGATGCACTACGACCCGTCGGTCGTGCGCCCGAACATAACCTACTTTAACTTGGGTGCCATAGGGTGTCAGATGGGCCACGCGGACATATGGAACCGGGCGTCTCGAAGCGGGCACAAGTACATCCTGGTGTTCGAAGACAACGTCGTTGTGAAGTCTCCTGAAAAGTTTCACCGATACGTGGAGTCCTTCATCAAGGAGAAGGGCGACGACTTCGAGGCGTGTTTCTTCCATTGTCTCCACTACCTTCCGGACGCCGTGCAGAAAGATAGGGTCCGATGGATTTCGAGCACGAAGTGCTACCTTCTTCACGTGCCGAACATGAAACGGTATTTCCCCCTCTTTTTCCCCATGAACAACCACGTGGACCTCAAGTTTGAAGACATCGTGGCGAAGGGTGCGCGCGTGTACTACCGCGACCTTCGGAAATACTTAGACATCGACAGGAGTGAGCCGTCCACCATAGGCCACAGCCCGCACGAGGACGAAGCCATGTTCTCCCGGCGGTTCCCGAAGGCCACGACGAAAGACCTCATCAAAGGATGGTAGGGTGGCGTTCACGTTCCTCCTTCGTGCGAATCAATTGGGTGATGGCGAGGAAGAGAATCACGACGAGAACGGTGTCTTCGAAGTCGCGCACGGCGGCGAATGCGAGCAGGAACAACGTGAAAAACTTGAACAAGGAATTTTCAGAGACGGACGTGAGCGCCTTCGGCTTTTCGGTCACGCCACTGGCGCCGAACACGCTGTGCATCAGGATGGTGATGCCGTAGACGAGCGGGCCGTTGATAAAATTTTCAGTTTTACTAAAGTAGTCAAAGCCATCATGTGCGACAAGACCCGTGATTGAAAGTGCAACAAGCGAAAGAAGCAAGGGAGTGCTCTGAAGAGACATATGTATTTATACAACATTAAATTTTATGGAGAATAAAGTTTCTGGATAAAAAGCGTAGGGCACGAATCGCCCGCCGTCGCACACGAAGTTTTGGCGAATCTCGGCGTGGGTGCACGTGTCCTTGGACATGCGCGCACACAAGACGTTGTCGTACACGCACGGCGTGGCGACGTCCAAAGTGACGTCCGGGCGAACCACGGTGGTGTCTACGTTGTACACCTTGAGGGCGTCGAGGATGTATTGATAGTCGCAACACGCGTTGACCACGACGACGCAGTGTCCATTCATGGCGTAGTTGTTTTGCACGTCGAAGAGAAAGTTTTCGTCTTCCTCTGGTGTTATCACGACGTTGGCGTGGGGTTCGCACATGGACGCGTTGCGCGCGACTTCCCCGTATTTCTCGGCGAGTTCCAGAAAGACCACACCGTGGCCGCTTTCAGCGAGGACGTGGCACTTTCTGATGTACCTCGAGACCTCCTCAATCTTCGATTGCATACCGAACCCGGTGATGCCCACGATGCTGAGCGGAAGGTCCGCGGTGAAGATGTTTCGCGCCTGCTTCTGGGTTTCCATGTCGCCTACGCAGTAGAGTCGGTCCAACGTGAGAAGGTGCCTCTTCGCCAACTTGAGGTTGAGGGGTTCGTGCGAGGTGTGAAGGATGGACCCCGGTTCGTTCCGCGCCTGCCCCGTGACGAACAACTCCTCCATGAATCCATGGTTCAAGCCTCGCCACCCCTCGACGACACCGATGACCTTGTTATGCCTCTGTTTCTCCTGAAGTGCGATTTCCGTGATGCACGTGTTCACTCCAGGGGAAATTCTTCCGGGTGTTATGATGCCGACGTTCATGGTTCGGTGTTATTTCTCAAACGCGTGATGACTCTAATTAAGACGTACGCGAGGCGAGAAATGAGGTAGTCAGTCGTCGTATGACGTATGCCAATATAAAAATAAGAATAAGCAGCCTAACTGCAACATACTTATCCGATGGTTCGTACGAGGGATTGAATTTCGTATCAACGACGAGGTTGTCAAAATATTTGTTGAAATGCACGTGTTCTATGTCATTTATGGTTTGATAATCGTATTGCGCATTTTTCTCTAAGATGGACGAACACCTATAAATACCGAATCCACTAAACGCTGATTCCACGTTGACGTATCGTTTTAACCGCAACCCGATGGTCGGTATTTTCGTCATCGGTCGTACGGCGCTGATGTCATAGGGAATGCCAACGTATTTAATGACAGACATACCGAACACGGCGTCAATATCCTTGTTCTTTTCCATGAATTGAAACATCTCTTCCAAATGTTCCATGTCATATTTCACGAAATCCATGTCCAACATGCACACGTAATCGTACTCAACGTCGGCGTTCATCACCGCGTTGAGACCTTGTTGACGAATGTACGCGAGGCGTCGAACGCGTTTCGCGCAGTTGACCTCACCCAGACCACACAGTTCGATGGAACTTTTATCGTCGAGGTCGAGGGTCACGACTTTTTTAATCCCCGAACGCGCGAGAATATTCTTCGTGTCATCGACGCTGTTGTTTTCAACTGCATAAATGTCATGCCCGTGACGCTTCAATAAGTTCAGGTTTCGTTCGAGATACTTTTCACCATCCTTGACTATGAAAATGAACGCCACCTTCATCTCTATGTATTGAAGCTATATTTTTTTTCATTGTGCACAACTCTTGTCAGCCTGCAATACGTAGAACAGTACACCTAAAAGTGTGAGGTAGAAAGGAACCCATTTGTTTCTTTTAGGGAGTGTCAGTAATAATACCAACATTGCGATTATGAACTGCCACTTGAAAAACTGCGCGTAATCACGACACGCACGAATGATGCGCTCAAACGTGGGTGTGCCCGGGTATGACACGAACACCGCGTCGGACGGTGCCTTCATGTTAAAAGGGCTCATGTTTTCAAAGATTTGCCCATCTTCATCGACTTTTATGAAATCGTACTTTTCACACATTTTGTTAAAGTTCACCTGGTCGTCCTGACACACCTCGCGGAGTTCATTTTCGATGATGATTTTCAATTCTTTCACGTATCCCATGTACATCCCCGCGTTGGCCATGCCTCCGGTTGTACACATTGGGAACACCTGTCGAACGATGTACTTCGATATGATGTCTGGATGTTTGGAAAACAACACGCGACAGTCGTGGGATTTGAATATGTCCACCACTTCCTTTGGGTGTTTATTTATTTTTGAATCAAAACCGTCTATGAACACCACGATGTCGTCGTCGTTTTTCGACGTATTTAAGTACTCTAACATACCCTTGGACTTGTCCGAGTACCCGTTCCACTTCGTGCCCCATCCCAACACCCGCACGGGTACGTCGTACTCGTTGTGCACGAGTTCTTCGAAGAGGCCGCTCGATTTATTCGCATAGGTCACGACCTCCATCGGTTCTTAAGATACTCTGATATAATTTTCACACGGTCGGGGTCCCGTGTCAACTCGTGGGCGTCCGTGATCACGTGGTCGTAGTGCACCAGTTTCGCGAGGTCGTCCCACCCGTGTTCCGCGAGGAACGCCTTGAGGAGGGTGTTCCACGTCTGTTCCCTGGTCGTGGTTTTCGTTCTCATCTTAATGTAAAAAATATGTTGTGTTTCGCGCGCGACCCAATGGACGAAGAGTACAAGTCAATACTTTGTGGAACTCGAAATCAGGGATGTCAGGGGGCGTTTTTTGAAAAAAATCACCCTCGGTGCCTTCCAGGGACAGGCTGGTGCTGAGTTCGACCAAGGGGACGTCGAAATATACGATTACAGCCTATATGAATGGTCGAGAGTTGTTTAACAATCGCATGTATGACCGACACTACAGAGAGGTGGCCACCAATGAGAGAGTTCGACCCCGAACCACGTCGTCGTCGGTGGTTGTGGTTCTTTTAATGATAGGTTATGACCCGCTTCCCACGCATGACCTGGAGGACCCCGCCGTGGATGCCGTAGTCCCCTACTTTCGGGATGTGGTCTATTTCCCTCTTGCACCCATTTTTAATGATGACCTTCTTTGCATCATTCAAAATGGCTCGGTCGGTCACTTGTTTGACCCCACATCCCCAACGGTAATCGTAGACTGGTGCGTATCCCATGTTTCTCTATATAGTCTTGGTGGGTGGGTGCACTGGGGGTTATAACGTATTAAAATGGTCTCTAACTACCTTATCGGTGATGAACACGTCGTTCCAGTTGAACTTCTCGAGGGCACATCGCGCGCGGAAAATGCTCCGATGGCGGTCGCTCACAGGTTCACGCTTCGCGTCCCGCACGTACACCGTCGACACTCCGGGGGTGTACCCTCGAACTTTGTGAAGCCACCAGACCCTCGCCACGTCATCTTTCGAGCGCTGCAACATACACGCGTCGCGAATGCCGAGGTTTGACCTCTGATACGTTGGGTGTCCCCCTGGCAAATCGGAGTTGTGGAGGAAACGATCGTACAGGAGAAACGCGCGAAAATCATTCCCCTGGATGTCCCCTTCCACGTCGACGCGCCTGGACGAGAGGTGTCGATGGACGGCCCTCCTGTTGTTCAGGTTCACTCCACTCTTTCGGAGGCGTCGACAGTACATGTCGATGGTCGACGGGGCGTAATTGTTCGCTCTGAGGACGGTTCGGAAGTGCTCCATGGTGATTTCCTTAAGGAATCATGGGTTCATAACTTTAATGAAGGTGCATTTGACAAGGAATCACGACTTCTTTTACGTCTTAAAGCGAATAGGGTGCCCATCCAATTTTTCATGACCCTCTCGCGTCTTTCAATATCATCGGTTCCTAATATACTAAGACCATTACACACATCTGGTTTATTCTCCTTATCGGGGAACTCCAGATTGAACTCGATGATGGCGTTCGCGGGGATGTCCGGGGCGTCATCTAACAGGCGGTCGTACTCTTGTCGACACATGTTCACGAATTCTATGACGTCCTGCCTGTGTTCGGGGTCTAAGGACAACTCCATGTCAATGTTCCTATAAAATTTCGAATACTGCACACACATGACGGAGTGCGCTTCCGAAAGTTGCGAGCTCTGCGAAAATTTCGAGAGCGATGTGAGGATGCCACCGACGACGTTCAGGAACGCGAAGAGGTACTGGACTATTAAAATTTTGTTCTTAGTCGCACTCTGCACGTTCTCGCTGCCCGCGGGGTTGAGCACGGCGAACCCTCCGACCCCTGTTATGCTACTGATGACTATCGACGGGTACGACATGTAATCGTTGACCCGTTTGAAGTGCAGCCTGGCGTGGTTGTGCAGCCAGCGGTAGCCAGCCGCTTTCTCGGCCCATCGCACCAAGAGCTGCTCCTGTTTCGGACACCAAACATGTTGGTGGCTCTCCATTATTTTACGCACACATTTTTAGCCTGCGCCCTGGCGAGGGTGTCGACCCTTTCGTTCTGTGGATGGCCGTTGTGTGCCTTCACCCACCGCCACTGGACGTCCTCCATCTCTTGTAGTAAGTCGTCTATGTGCACCCAGTGTTCTTTATTCTTCACCGGCGTCTTCTTCGCCGTGGTCCATCCATTCCTTTTCCAGTTTGCCATCCACGACATGACCCCGTTTTTCACATACGCGCTGTCGGTCCATATAGTCACGCGCGCGATGCCTTCCGCGACGCAGCGTTCCATCGCTTTCTCTACCGCCGTGAGTTCCATGATGTTGTTCGTCGTGTGTGCGTCGGCGCCGGAAAGTTCGAACGCATCGCACGTGCACGCCCACCCCCCAGGCCCCGGGTTCCCTAAACAACTTCCATCGGTGTACACGTCCATCATTGATTGAATATATTTTCTACGGTTTAATTAATATTGACATGGATGCCCAGACCCGGATTACTACAAACAGCAAAGGTGGTGGTATGAGTCAACGCACCGTTGTCATATTGGTGGTGGTACTCATAATATTGGGTGCCCTAGCCTATTATTTTTTCGTCTATGACAAAGATGAAAGTGATGACGACACCACCCCGACCTCAAACACGTGCGCGTCGAACACCACGGAAGCCGCGTGCATCTCACCGTGTGTGTGGGATGGTGTGATGTGCACAGACCCACCGAAAGTGTTGACACCCGAAGAAAAAA
>Ga0222715_10003556_pt1 | contig 13888 bp, 24 predicted proteins | sample C33_9DmetaG_FD_165056 | JGI IMG/M metagenome (GOLD analysis project Ga0222715, IMG submission 165056) | Estuarine water microbial communities from San Francisco Bay, California, United States - C33_9D | ecosystem: Environmental > Aquatic > Marine > Unclassified | place: USA: California...
AGCAGAAGCCAAAAAGAGTTGAGAGAATCAATCGAAAACTGTGCCGAAGAGATTGAAGAGATTCGTAACGCTCGTAAGAAAGCTTACGAAGCTCAAGAAAATCAAGGCTCACCTGAGATTGAAATCAATCAAGAAACTAACTCAGGTGACTGGGGTAAAGTTGCTTAACTTAAAAGGGGTTGCAAAACCCCTTTTTTTATTATAGGATATTATTATGCAATATACCCAGGAATATGTTTTGATTAAACATCCAACAGGTACTACAAGGGTGGTAGACAATATAGACGACATTTTATTTTTTAACGGCTGGAGGTTTGTTAAGTATGTACCTAATAGCAAAATAGATTGGAATCAATATTGGTCTGACCGTAACAATTATTATGATAAGGTAAAAGCTTATGAAATATAAATTAAACCTAGAACTATTATCATTAGATTCTTTAAAAGAACTCTATTGCAAATCACATTTTATTGTGTATAATAAAATACCTAAAGCTGATGAGTATCCTTATAACTCAACAGAGCGAAATAAGAAAATATTAATTGCACAGATTAACTTACTTAACAAAATAGGAGCAAAATAATGGATGCAATGATGGAATATAAAGCAATGATGAGAGAAGAAAAAGAAAGATTAAAACAATACTATCAATCACAGCAACCAGAAGTAAAGAGCAATATAGGCAAACAACAATGGATAGTTGACGCTAGTACTGTTGTTAACTTTGAAGTTATTGTTGAAGCAAGCAACAAAGACGAAGCTATTGCTAAAGCAAAAGCAAGTCTTAATGCACATGATAATAATGTTTATGAGGACTATGGTGATATCAAAATAGATGACGCTATAGAAATTCAAAATGGATAACTGGTATCCAACAGAAGAGGACATTAATGACATGGCACTAGAAGAATTCAATCGACTTCTTCAATTGTATGTTAGTAATGGTATGCCATATGCTGTAGCATATAGTACTGCAAAACAGGAAATATATGGTGCAGATTGGTATTTGTAGTATTCAATTAACTTTTATAAGGAGTAGTCATTATGCGACCTATTAGTAGACAAGTTGCATTAAGTAATGGTTTATTAAACTGGCTTGAAATAAAGCATTACTTTGAAAAGCTTAACAAGACAGACAAAAGTTTTATTATAACTTATACACCAGAGCAAACTAGGCGTTGGGATTATGAAAAACAAGAATATAAAAATGAGTCTCGTCAAGCCTTTCATATTAAATTAGTACCCTACTTTGTAGGTGAAACTATTGAAGAAGGGAAACGAGCTTTTAGTTGTATTAAGTATGAAGATACAAATGATTTTTGGTTTCGTAATTGTGTACGAACTCAGCTTATTAATCTAAAATTATGGAACGAAGGTGGATTTACTAGAGGTGAATACGGTAATAGTTTAGTAGATGTTTTGTATTACAAAATACATCCTGAAAAACTTAAGTATAAATATCGTGATGGTAGATTGACACGTGGTTTTTGGAATCATCTAACACGTAGAATGAATGGCTTTGCCTGTAATTCTAGAGTTACAGAATATTTATTTAAATATGCTGTAAGATGGTGCAAGAAAAACGTAAGTAAAAACAATCAAACAATCAAAGAGTATCTAGAAAGTAAAGGACTTAATCGTGGTGTCTTTTGGGGGTATTGTTTCATTAGTAAAAAATGGTTTTATGGTAGAAATAATTTACGAACAGAAACAATATCAGGTAAAGAAAGAACTATACATAGTAGCATAATTCTTAGTAACTATGGATATAAAAAAGATGAAAGGTTTTATCAATGGCATTTACCTGATGAAATAATTGTTGATGGTGAATGCTATAAACAAAACGAAATTGTCTATGAAGAATGTATTAGCTGTGGTCATCCAACAATAGAAAGTAATTTGTATGACGGTGAATGTTATGACTGTTTACCTAGTGATTACAAAATACAAGGGTATAGTACACGAGCTGAAGAGTTGTTACAATTCAAAGCAAGACGAGTTAAGTTACAAAAAGGTAAAGACTTAACACAATACTTCGGTATTGAATTAGAATATGAAGTACCAAACAAAACTCGTAAAGCTCAATTGTATGTTTTAAAACAATTGTTTGACCATTGTATTATGAAGTATGATGGTAGTATAGGTAATGGCTTTGAGATAACTACCTGTCCTGCAACAATAGACATACATAAAGAACGTATTGGTTCTTTCTTAGATAACTTACCTCCTGAGTTTGATATCTCTAGTAGAACTGGTATGCATATTCATATATCAAAAGCTAGTATGAGTAGGCTTGGCATTGCTAAGTTTACAGAGTTTATGAATCGTACTGACAATCAAACGTTTATTCGTAAGATTGCTGGTCGTCAATCTAATACTTATCAACATTCTAATGAAAGATATAATATGAAATATGGTTTAAAAAATACTTACTTCGATAGATATAATAATGTTAATTTAAATAACAGAGATACTATTGAAGTACGTATCTTTAGTACACCAAAAACTAAAGAAGATTTTAATATTAAGCTTGAGTTTTGTAAAGCTTTAGCTGACTACTGTCAACCAGGTAATCAAGAAACAAATCTTACAGAGTCTACTAAAGTTAAAAGCTTTGTTGACTGGCTTAAGAAAGTAAGATATGATTACAAAAATTTATTTAACTTTATTCAAAAGGAGATACCATCATGTGTATAGCAATCATGAAACCGCAAGGTAAAATTATTTCAAAGAAAACATTACAAGAATGTTACAGAAACAATCCAGATGGTGCTGGGTTTATGTTTAGTAGCAATAAAGAATTACATATTAAAAAAGGTTACTTTGATTTTAAGGAGTTCTATGAAGAGTATAAAAAATATCAAGATAAAAAATGTGTCATACATTTCCGTATTAAAACACACGGTAAGATTGACAAAGATAACTGTCATCCTTTCCGTGTTAATAATAGCCTTGGCTTTATACATAATGGGATTATCACTGGCTTCGGTGGTGATATTAAATCTGATACAGTAGAGTTTAATGAGCAAGTGTTACAAGGTTTAGTGAGTAAATGGGGTAACCTAAGTTTGTTTGAAAAACCTGTAACAAAACTTATTGAAGCTACGATTGGATATAGTAAGTTAGTCTTTTTAGATAGACATAACAATCATAATATTATTAATGAAACGTTAGGTCAATGGCATAAAGGTGTTTGGTATAGTAACTCTAGTTATAAACCAACACCTAAGTGGGATACTAAAACATATTATCCATCACAGTATAATATGTTTAGTAAAAAGAAAGACCTACCCGTAGTATATAATAAAAATAATTTCCTTGAGGTAGGTGACTTATGTGAATTTACTAGAGACTTTACAGACAATGCTACTAAAGAATCATTTAAGTATGGAGATGTATGTGAAGTCCTTGATGTACATCGAACAACAAGTACATGTGATGTTATGGTTGATGATGGGTATGATGGATATCCTAAGTTTGCATATGATGTTCCTCTTAAAATACTTGACAATAATGATTGGTCATGATAAGGTATGAGTTAAGCATGGAACCACTCAGTGGTAAAATGCGTAAACGAAAGGATATTTATGAGATGTATTGCATGTAATAAAGCACTGTCTGAGTTTGAATCTACTCGTAAGTCTTCTGTAACTGGTGAGTATCTTGACCTATGTAACAATTGTTATAGTGAAATAGCTAGAGATATACATGCTGATGAGCGTGATGATTTGCGTGATGAAGCAGACAACATAGAAGACTTAGATTATGATGAAGTAGATTGGAATGAGGAATAAAGCAAGCTGGCTCTGCTTCGCAGCAGAAGCCAGTCTGCGTATATGACGAATGAATTACTTATTCATTACGTACATAGTAACTTCAAAACCGAAACGCATTTCAGTTGCTGATGGAGTTGTCCACATAATATATTCCTTTGTGAATAATTCCAAACTATCAGGACAAGATAGAAATATCTTGATGGCTGATTTGATGGGTAAGTTTTTATCTTACCTATATATTATAACATAACAATAAAGAAAAGTAAATAAGGATAATCATGAGTTCGTTTATAAAACATATACCATGTCCTAAATGTGGTAGTAAAGATAACTTAGGTGAATACGATGACCATTTATATTGCTTTGGATGTGGCTACTATAAACGTAAAGATGATTTAGATTCTTTACGAGAGCGACTGCGACCAAAGCAGAATAGTTCTAATGATTACAGTATGTTAGATACAACACCTGATATACCACTTGAAGGTGTCAAGTGGTTAATGAAGTATGGTATAACTGTGCCAGAGATAACTAAACATAACATACAATGGTGTGAAAGTCAACGATTATTATTATTAATTAATACATTATCGTACTGGCAAGGTAGAAGTTTCCGTTCTGTTGGTCCTAAATATTTAAGTCATGGTGTAAAACCATTGACAATTTATGGAAAATCTGATACAATAATTGTATTAGTTGAAGATATACTGTCGGCTATAAAGATTTCTCGTCTCGAAAACATCTGCTCCTCCCCGCTGTTGGGGAGCAGCGTTTCCTTCGACTTCGAGAAAGAATATGTCGGTATGAATAAACAAATTAACATATGGTTAGACAGAGATAAAGCTAAACAAGCAGTTAAAATAAAGAATAGATTCAAAGGGTTAGGATGTAATGCTAAAGTAATTATTACAGATAAAGACCCTAAAGAATATAATACTCAGGAGATAAGCACTTGGTTGAAGAACAAATAATAAAATTATTCTGTGAAGATAAAAACTATTATAATAAATATTATAAATATATTAATATTAATTATGTCAAAGTTAATTATATAAATCATTATAAATTATTTATCAGTATAGATAGTTATTATAATAAATATAATGACAGAAACAATATAACAAAACAAGAATTAGAAATAGAATATAATAGTAATTATTATTTACAAGAACAAGAAAGAAAAGAATTACAAGAATTAATAAACAGAATAGATGAACAAGAATTAACAAACATAGAAGCATTAAAAGATTTATTAATTGAACATAAAAAACGAGCACTTGCTGGCGATGTTGCTCGTATTGCTCTTGATGTTGAAGATGGTAATGCTGATATGGATACGTTGATGTCTAAGATTTCTGAACTTGACATCGAAGAACCTGACTCTGAAGATACTTCTTTTGTTAACATGGACTTAGAAGAATTGTTTGAAGCACACCATCAGAATCCCGGGTTAAGATGGAGACTAGACTGGCTTAATAAATCTTTAGGTTCTTTACGTAAAGGTAACTTTGGTTTTGTATTTGCTAGACCTGAGACTGGTAAGACTACCTTCTTAGCTAGTGAAATTACACACATGATTAAACAAACTGATGGTGATATACTCTGGTTTAATAACGAAGAAGATGGTAAAGCAGTAGCATTTAGAATATACCAAGCATACTTTGGTCATACATTACAACAGTTACGTGAAACAAAAGCTTCTAACAATAGCATATACAGAGAAGAAGTAGGTAATAGAATTAAACTACTAGACACAGTAGACTCTAGTAACTATAAACGTATAGAAGAAATAATTAAAGCAAGCAATCCAGCTTTGATTATCTTTGACCAGATAGATAAGATTAAAGGATTCAAAGCTGACCGTAATGACCTTGAATTAAAACAAATCTATCAATGGGCACGTGAGATAGCTAAAGCATATGCCCCAGTTATTGCCATCAGCCAAGCCTCAGGTGAGGCTGAAGGCAAACTGTGGCTAACCATGGATATGGTAGACAGTAGTAAAACTGCAAAGCAAGGCGAAGCAGATTGGATACTAGGCATAGGTAAAGAACAAGACAACACAAGTAGAATGAGATACTTTAATATAACAAAAAACAAACTAACAGGTGATGAAGATACATTACCTGACATGAGACACGGACAAGGACAGATACTAATTAAACCTGAGATAGCAAGATACGAGGATATACGATGAACCATATGGTATTAGATGTAGAAACTACAATTAGTAACAAAGGTAATCCTTTTGATACAACAAATAAATTATGTTATGTTGGTTTAGGTAGTAACCAACAGGTAGAACTATACGATATAGAGTTCTCAGCCGAACCCTACAAGAGACTACTCCTGGCTATCCAAGAGAAACTGGATAGTTGTCATATGCTTGTGGGGTTCAACCTTAAGTTTGATTTGCACTGGCTGGCTAGGTATGGGATTAACCTGACCGCATCCCGTGTATGGGACTGTCAGCTAGTGCACTTTATTTTAACTGGTCAACAACAAACTTACCCTAGTCTTAATAGTGTAGCTGAGTACTATAAACTAGAGAGCAAACTAGACGCAGTTAAAGAACAGTACTGGAACAATGGCATAGATACTACCCAAGTTCCAGAAGAATTGTTGCGTGATTACCTAACTCAAGATGTTAATCTTACAGAACAGGTAATGATAAAACAAATGGAAGAGTTAAATAGTAAACCACATCTTAAAAAATTAATAAGTCTGCACAACCAAGACTTATTAGTCTTACAAGAAATGGAGTTTAATGGTATACTATATGACTATGATAAATCAATCATACTAGGAGATGAACTTGAAGAACAAATCGACAAGCTGGACAAAAAACTTTATCAATATCATAATCTTGATTCTTTTAATCCCAACAGCGTTGACCATCTTAGTGCTTTCTTATATGGTGGAGCTATTAAACTTCGTCATCAAGTGGCTGCTGGACGGTATAAGACTGGAGCTAGAGCGGGTGAAGAGAAACTTAAGTGGGAAGAATACGAAGTCAGACTCCCACGAAGACTGGTACCTTTAAAAGGTAGTGAGTTAGCTAAAGAAGGATTGTTTAGTACTGATGAAAGAACACTACGCAGTCTTAAACCTAATCAAGAAGCTAAAGAAATATTGAATACAATACTAACACGAGCTGAACTAGAGAAACGTAAGTCAACTTACTATCAAGGATTAGTAAAGCTCATTGATGAAAACAACTGGAAGAAAGGAGAGATACATGGACAACTAAATCAATGTGTAGCAAGAACAGGTAGGCTATCAAGTAGTAGACCTAATCTACAAAACTTTGATGGTGAAATTAAAACGTTATTTAAATCGAGGTATTAGTATGACACAACAAAATAAAAATACTATTTTATTAATAGGAACTTTAATTTTAGTTTTTGTTTTAATGTATATTGCAGGTAATTATCAAGGACACAGGCAAGCAAGCATTGAAGGTAATGAAGTTATTACAATCAGTCTAGATGAGCCTGATACATTTGAATCTACTGTAGAAATTACAGCAAAAGAATCAGGTAGACTTATTGCATATGGTCAAGCAGATTTAAGCCATGAACCTTATGCGTTACCTGAAATTAATATAGCAGACTTAGGCGATTTATAATGTTACTGCAAGCTGACGCTAAACAACTTGAATGGGTAGGTGCTACCTATTTATCGCAAGATAAAATTGCTATCCAAGAAATATGGGATGGCACTGATATGCACTCAGACAATCAAGCAAGGTTTGGATTACCCTCTAGATTAATAGCAAAGACATTTGTGTTTAGATTAATCTATGGAGGTAGTGCGTACAGCTATGCTAATGACCCTAACTTTTCTGGTAATGAAACTTTCTGGCAAAAAATTATTGACCAGTTCTATGCTAAGTATTCTGGATTAAAAGCTTGGCATGATAAGTTAATGTTTCTTGCAAAGAAAGACCGTAAACTAACAATGCCTACAGGCAGGGAGTACTACTATGAACCTGAAGTAACACAATGGGGTGTTAAATATCCCCGTACTAAAATTCTAAACTATCCAGTACAGGGACTAGGGGCTGACCTTATGTCCATTGCAAGAGTTAGTTTAAGAAATAGACTCGCTAATCATCAAGGAGTCAAACTAGTAAACACAGTACATGATTCTATTATACTTGACTATGATGATAAAGTATGTTATACTAATAGTTTAGTTAAAATAGTTAATGACTGTTTTGAAGATGTGCCTAAAAACTTTAACAAATTATTTGGGCACGAGTTTAACCTTCCCATGAGAGTCGAGTGTCAAGTCGGTGAATCATGGGGTAACATGGAGATTGTAGAATGCAATTAGATATTATAGATGTATCACAACCAAGTACTGCAACAACAAGGAATGGTAGACAATACCAGTCTATTGAAGTTACCTTTAAGAATGATGAAGGTAAAGTACAAAGTAAAAAACTAATGTCATTTAGTAATCCTGATGTGTTTAAAACAGCACAAACATGGGAGAAGGGTGACATAGTTAATGTAGCAACAGAGAAAGATGAAGCTGGCTACTGGCAATGGACACGAGTACTAGCTGAAGGAGAGCAACAACCAGCTCCTGCTGTACAAACAGCTAGTGCAACAGCACGACCAGCAACACGAGTAACTGGTAGTAATTATGAGACCAAAGAAGAACGAGCATTACGACAAGTAATGATTGTACGACAGAGTTCTCTAGCTAATGCAGTAGCTACGTTAGCAACACATGGTAAAGCCATAACAGAAATTGATGTTATTGGTTTAGCTAAGAAGTATGAAAATTTTGTGCTAGGTCAGCAATCAGCTGACTCTAGCTTTGCAGAGTTTGAAGACGACATTCCATTATAATGCAAGCTTTAATTGACATGGATATTGTATGCTTTCGCTGCGCAGCTAGCGCAGAGGAAGACCCATTTGGTATAGCTCAATGGAGAGCTAGCGATTTGTTTGACCAGATAATTGAGAAAACAAATTCTGATTCTTATAAAGCATACCTAACCGGAGCTACAAATTTTCGTAAGAAAATATATCCAGAATACAAAGCTAACCGTACAGCACCTAAGCCTAAACACTTAGATGATTTAAGAATATGGGCAGTGGAACATCTCAATGCTGAAGTAGCAACAGATGGATTAGAAGCAGACGACTTACTAGGCATTAACCAAACAGAAGATACAATCATCTGTAGCCTAGACAAAGACCTACTACAAATCCCTGGCAAACATTTTAGCTGGGAAATAAACGGTAAAGGATGGTCAAGACCTGATACCTGGCAAGACATAAGTGAACTAGAAGGACTACGGTTATTCTACCAACAATGTTTAAAAGGGGACAGGTCAGACAACATCCGAGGCATAGAAGGAATTGGTAATAAAAAAGCAGAGGTACTGTTAGCTAACTGTCAATCAGAAAAAGACATGCTAGCTACAGTATTAAATGCTTATGGAAATGAAGAAGAGTTTCTTATGAATGCTAATTGTTTATGGATTCTAAGAAACTTTAATGAACCTTACGATGTACACTATGCCACACTTTAAAAGTAAGTTTGAAGTACAGGTGTGGAAGGAACTTCGTAAGGAATTTCCTCGTACAAAATATGAGTCTAATTCATATAAGTATATTCAACCTGCTATACATAGGACATATACTCCTGACTTTAGAACAGGAAGAAGATTAATTTATATTGAAGCAAAGGGTAAACTAGACTTAGATACAAGAAAGAAAATGGTATGGTTCAAAGAACACAACCCACATGTAACCATTATATTTTTATTTATGAACCCTGACAATAAGATAACTAAACGAAGTAAAACTACATACGCTATGTGGGCTGAAAAGAATGGTTTCTTGTGGTTAGATTACCGTAAGGATTGGCTCAATGATTATAAAAAATTTAAAGAAAAACGATGATGGTTCATACGACTTCGACTTCTCAGTAGATTCTGTAGAAGCCGAATTCTTACTGGACCATGCAATAAAGAATTTAATACGGGAAGGTATTATTAAAACTGTATTAGATGAAAAGAATGAAGCAGAACAATTAGAGTTTGATTTACATAAGGAGACATTGCAATGAAACATCTAGTCATTCCAGATACTCAGGTAAAACCTGGGATTAAATTAGATTACTTGACTTGGATAGGAAAATATATAGTAGACAAACAACCTGATGTTATTGTACAGATAGGAGACTTTGCAGATTTGCCGAGTCTCTCATCTTATGATGTAGGTAAAAAGTCTTTTGAAGGTAGAACATATAAAGCTGACGTTCGTGCAGTACATAAAGGTATGGAAGCATTGCTAACACCATTGTGGAAGTTCCAAGAGAAACAACGTAAAGCTAAAAAGAAAGTGTATACTCCTAGAATGGTACTGACTTTAGGCAATCATGAAGATAGAATTGATAGAGCAGTAGAGAATGATAGGAAGTTAGAAGAACTAATTAGCATAGGAGATTTAAATTATGTTGAATACGGTTGGGAAGTACATCCATTTCTTAGTGTTGTTCCTATTAATGGTATTGCTTACTCACATTACTTTGCTTCTGGAGTCATGGGAAGACCAATCACATCAGCAAATGCTTTGCTTACAAAGAAACATATGTCATGTTTCGCAGGACACCAACAAGGTAGACAGATTGCCTACGGAAGAAGAGCAGATGGCTCAGAAATGACATCAATTATAGCTGGTAGTTGTTATCTTCATGATGAATCTTATCTTAACTATCAAACAAATGAACACTGGAGAGGTATCTATGTGTTACATGAAGTTAAAGATGGAAGCTTTGATGAGATGGCTGTATCATTAAGGTACTTAAAAGAACAATATAGTCTTGACAAAAGACGAAAGGTGTGATATAATAATGGTACAAGCTACAAAAAAACAAGTAAATGGTAGTCATTATAAAGACTTTAAGATACAACCAGTAGAGTTTATACATGCTAATAACATAGGATATATTGAAGGTAACGTTATTAAGTATGTATGTAGATGGCAAAATAAAAATGGACTTGAAGATATTAATAAAGCTATTCATTACTTAGAATTACTAAAAGAATTAAACCAATGACGCAATTTGAAAAAGCAAAGTTTAACTCTAAGGCTAACACTAAAGAGTATGAAGATAACTATGACAAAATATTTAGTAAAACATGTCAGCATTGTGGTATGAAACAAACACAAAGAAGTAATGTTCTGTGCCAAAGCTGTGGAAAGGAAGTAAGTAATGGCAGTGACATTCAAAGAACTTTGTGAAAATTTAAAGGAGATAGACGAAGTTACACTCCTAGAAATATTAGATATCTCAAGTGAAGATATTGTCTATCATTTTCAAGACAAGATAGAAGACAAGATAGATGAGCTTGAAGAATTAGTTAACGATAATAAAAAGGAATTTGATATATATGACGACAACATTACCTAGTATTTACCAAGAAGTAATTCATCAAAGTAGATACGCAAGATACTTACCAGAGCAACATAGACGAGAAACATGGCAAGAAACTGTAGATAGATTAGTTAATTACTTAAAAGAAAAAGCTCCAGATTTAAGTAAAGAACTACCAGAGATTAGAGAAGCAGTACTTAATCTAGAAGTAATGCCGTCAATGAGATTATTAATGACAGCAGGAGAAGCTTGTGAACGGGATAACATTGCAGCTTATAATTGTAGTTACCTTGCTATCAACAATAAGCGAGCCTTTAGTGAGGCACTCTACATTCTTATGAATGGAACTGGTGTAGGTTTTTCATGTGAAAGACAAGACACTAATAAACTACCAGAGATTCCAAAAGATATAAAAGAATGTGATGATGTTATTGTTGTAGAGGACAGCAAACTAGGCTGGGCAAAAGCATTTAAGAAACTAATATCTTCTTTATATGAAGGGGATATACCTCAGTTTAATTTTTCTAGAGTCAGACCAGCAGGCGCAAGACTTAAAACCTTTGGAGGTAGAGCCTCTGGTCCTGACCCTCTTAAGAAACTATTTCAATTTGTAACAGATACATTTAAAGAAGCTAAAGGACGTAAGCTTAACAGTATAGAAGTACATGATATCATGTGCATGATAGGTCAGATAGTTGTAGTAGGTGGTGTCCGTAGGTCAGCACTAATTAGTTTATCTAATCTAACAGACAGACGTATGAGAGAAGCTAAGATGGGAGCCTGGTGGAATGACCATCCTTATAGAGCCCTAGCTAATAACTCTGTAGCTTATACAGAAGCCCCAGATGCAGAAGTATTTATGGAAGAGTGGCTATCTTTAGTCAAGTCTAAATCAGGTGAGCGTGGTATCTTTAATAGATTAGCAGCACAAGCACAAGCTAACAAGTGGGGTAGACGTGACCCATCATTATCTTATGGAACTAATCCTTGCAGTGAGATAATTTTACGTGATAAACAATTCTGTAATCTAACTGAAGTAGTTGTACGTGAGAAAGATACAGAAAAAGATTTAGCACGTAAGGTTAGACTAGCTACTATACTAGGTACTATACAGTCTACTCTTACTAACTTTCAATTCTTATCAGCAGAGTGGGTTAAGAATACAGAAGAAGAAAGATTATTAGGTGTGTCATTAACTGGCATTATGGATAACAAATTAACATCAAACCCAGACCCAAAGATGTTAGAAAGGTTAAGAGATGAAGCTCGTAAAACTAACGAAAAGATATCAGAAACGCTTGGAATACCAGCGTCAACAAGTATTACATGTGTTAAGCCGAGTGGTACTGTTAGTCAGCTTGTTGATGCTGCTAGCGGTATCCATGCTCGTCATAACGACTACTACATAAGAACTATCCGTATGGATAAGAAAGACCCTATCTATAATTTTATGAAAGATAGTGGTATCAGAGTAGAAGATGAGCAGTTTCACCCTAATGAAACAGCAGTGTTTAGTTTTGCAATGAAAGCACCCAAGGGTGCCATTACCCGTAATGATAAGACAGCTATAGAACAGTTAGAAAACTGGTTAATATATCAACGTCACTGGTGTGAACACAAACCTAGTGTTACCATATCAGTTAAAGATGACGAGTGGGTAGAGGTAGGAGCATGGGTATGGAAACACTTTGATGAGATTAGTGGTGTATCTTTCCTACCTCATTCAGACCATACATATGCACAAGCTCCTTATCAAGATTGTAATAAAGAATCTTATGATGAGTTATATAAATACAATCCTAAAGAATTAGATTGGAAAACTTTTATAGAAAAAGAAGACAATACAGTAGGAGCACAAGAACTAGCTTGTAGTAGTGGTTCATGTGAGATACTATGATAGCTGAGTTTGTATTAATATTAAGTTTAGTAGGAGACTTTGGTCCTTCTGAAAAGTATGAAGCTACCTTTAGTAGTTGTAAAGAAGCTAGTGAATACTATGAAACTTTTTACAGAGGTAAGAAAGAATACAATGGATATAGATGTATCAGAAAGGATTTAGTTGTAGGAATAGACAAACTAAAATTAGGAATTTAAATTATGTTAGCTTACATATTAGTTATATATTTAGGAAGTACTCCAAATTATATAGGTACTTTTCAAGATTGTTTTTCAGCTGAACGATATGTAAGGCAAGTTTATCCTACATATAATAGTAGTTGTTTATACAAAGACTACATAGTATTACCTAAAGATTTACAAGAACACTTTTTTATAGAACAACCTAATGGTAGTTTTGAAATTTTACATCAAATTCAGGAGCATGATTAATGGCAATTACAGCATACCCTATTATGGGAGTTCAATTAGGATTTGAATTTACAGAACAAATTGTAGATGATAACGAATTAAACTATTTACTTATTGATTTATTTATTATAAGATTACAGATTGCGTGGTTTAAATGAAGATAGCAGTAATTGGAAGTAGAAGTATTAGAGACCCAAAGGTACTCGACATAATAGACAAGTACCTTTCAGTCTACAAAGATAAGAACTATACTCTCCTTATGGGTGATGCCAAAGGAGTAGACGAGCTGACTAAGCACTACGCAGACGCACACAATCTAGACGTAGTTAAGTTCTTACCTTACCATTTACTAGATAACAAAACAGAGTTTGATTCTAGACATTTCTTTATTAGAACTAAACAG
>Ga0222715_10003560_pt1 | contig 13875 bp, 12 predicted proteins | sample C33_9DmetaG_FD_165056 | JGI IMG/M metagenome (GOLD analysis project Ga0222715, IMG submission 165056) | Estuarine water microbial communities from San Francisco Bay, California, United States - C33_9D | ecosystem: Environmental > Aquatic > Marine > Unclassified | place: USA: California...
TTTCCATAGCTAGACCAAGCTGTGTAATTCTTGCTGTTTCTTTTGCAGGAACAATTCCTTTACCTTCTACTTTAAAGTTAGCAGCAAAGTTTGAAAATAGTTCTTGTAAAGTACGAGCCTGTTGAATGGTAATACCTTCAGGATCTAAACGAGCCATTGTGTCATAAAACTCTTTAAATGCTTTTTTAGAAGCATCGCCCGGGAATCTAAATGCTCCACCAGGTGTTCTTGGCATATCAGACATTGCTCTTTCAGCAAACTGATCAGCCAGTTTTTTTACAGTATCTAACTTAATAACTTTTTTACCTGCTAGTTTTTGTGCATACGCCCCAAAGTCTTCATAGAGTATACGGGATATTGTCATTGTATCTTCATATTCTTTACGAGCCAACTTCATAACATCGCCACCCAAAGAAGCCGTTGTTTGTAAAGGTGCAAAGTTCTTTGTTGCGGTATCAAAGTATTGACGGATTGCTTCGTTAGTGCCTTCGCCTGCTCTTCTAAAAGGAGTACCTACCCATGGAAACACACCTAAAACTTTAGAATAGCCTTTCCAAAAATTACTATTGGTTGCTTGAATGATACCTAGAGGAACACCATACGTTTCAGCAACTTGCAACATCTTTTGATATTCAGGGTTCTTGTTATCTAAACCAAAAATAACTCTACCTATAGCAGGTTTAAATGCTTTAAAGAGTGGACCTAAACTCATAGAACCACCTGTAAACATTAAATTTAAAGCAGTATCATTTAAAAATTTTGCATTTTGTAATTGTTGATCTTCCTTAGGTAAATCATTTAAATGTCTTAATACTTGATTAACATACTCATATACTTGACCTCCTGCTGTTGCACCTAATACATCTGCAGCTAAAATAGAAGGAGCTGCGGCACCGCTTGTTCCCACAGTAGCTAAACCTGCTGCAGTCATTGCACCTAAAGAACCAATCATTTCAGCAGAACCTTTAGACACTAATTGATCAGGAATAAATGCATCTAATAAAGGAACTTTCTTTTGTGCTTGTTTAAAATAATAATTAGCAGGATCTTCGATTAACTTCATACGTTGGTTTGTATCAGAGATACGTTGAGAAATTTCTGAATAATACTCTTTTGTGCCAGGCTTATAAGGAATGTCTGACATAATATTTAACTGTGTATCTACTTTAAATTTGTTTAATTCTGCAATCACTTGTTGTGGCGTAGCATCTTGGGCGATACCATAAAATTCTTTTACTTGAGCAATATCATTTTCAGTAGGTTTTTTAGGATTTTCAAAAATAAAAGTTTTCTCGTTTGGAGTTCCTTTTAAGATGGTAACTTTATTTCTATTTGGATCGATTGCAGGCATTAGTAAGGTCCTCCCGTACCAGTAAACAACTGTTCGTTTGACATGTCAATTGTATCTAAATTTTCATCAGTAGCTGAAGTAGCTGTAGTTCCTTCACTATTTTGTGCAGGTGTTTCTGTTACTGTTTTTGGATCAACACCAATAAACTGTCTAAAGGTATTAACTTGATTTGAATATTTAGGATCATCAAAAATATTCTTATCACCATACTGACCAGAATCGAAGATATCTACTTGAGCAGTTCTGATGAATCTTAAAATTTCTTTTAATTGTGCTCTTACATAATCAGGTGATTTTAAACCTTGTAAGTTTACAAGTTCTGATGCTCTTTGAATATCATCTACGTTTAGACGACCTGTAGGCTTCAATGCACGAGCTAAAGCGTAAATAATTAAGTTTTCTTGCACTTTTAATTGAGCATAGCTCTCATCATAGCCTAAACCTATATAAGTGCTTGTTCTAAAGAAATCGTCAATAGAAACAGTTCTTGGTTTTGTGTTACCATCTATAAATTGTTTTGTTTTATCAATAAAACCTTCCGCATTAGGAAGTTGGAAATCAATTGTTCTAAATACTTCTTCTTCACCAGGCTGTAGTGAATAACGCGCTTTGTCTTTTTCATATAAGGTTCTACCTTCATCAACAAACATTTTTCCTGAGCCAGGAGCGAAAGCGTCAAATAAAGAAGCTAAAGTGTAACGACCTTCTTGTAATATATAATCAATACCACCTTCGATACCAAATCGAGAAGATTTACCTTCTGCAATAGCTTGTTCATCAATCTTTAACATATTAGTAACGATGTCCCCTGCACGACCCAATGTATTAAAGTCACCAATTAATTCAGACGCTTGACCAAAGTTAGGTGCTTTAATGGCTAAAGCAGCATCGGTCTGTGGTCCGTCAAGCGGAGACAGATAAGAATTAGGTGGAACTTCTATATCAAAAACAGTTCCCCCTGCACCATCATCACGAGGCATCATAAACTCATATTCACCTTTTTTAGGATTCCAAGTTTTTTTAGTCATGACAATTTGAGTAGTTCCATCGTCATTTATAATAGTCATATTTTGAAATAATCTATTTGGGTTTGAATATAAATCTAAAGCTGCCTGCTGTTTGTTTTTTATTGTATCAATATCAAACTGTGCTTGTTTTAAAGCAAGGTCGCCTGTAAAACTCATATACTTTTGCATGAAGTCATTATCAATACCCATTTTCTTCATGTAAAACTCGCCTTCTTTTTCTAACATAGCTGAGTTTGCCTCTTGCATATAATTAATTGCCATTTCTTTCATTTTTAATTGATGAGATATAGTGGCTGCTTTTTCTGCGGTTTCGCTTTGTAAGTATTTACCGCTTGCTTGTGCAATCACATCAAAGATACCCGCAGCTCCTTTATAAGGAGTTCTTGCATTTAAAGAATCTACTAAAAAGTTTAATGTTTTGTCTAAAGAAGAGGTTCTAGGAATATCGCCTAGTTGTTCAGTAATTGAGTTATAAGCTTCATCAAAGGTAACTCTTTTACCTAAACCTAATTTTTCTGCAATTAAACCTGCTTCATATTCTGCATTTTCTCTAACAGGAATCATTTGATTAACATATTGTAAAGCTAAGTCATTCCAGTTAGGTGTTTCATCTACCATACGAGATGCTAAATCATAGTTAATTGCATCTTTAACTTCTGTTTCTTGCTGTATCACTGGATCACCTACAGTAAAAGATCCTCCTGAAACAGGAGTTTGATTTTTTTTAGGATTTACAGGTTCAATAACAAGGTCTTCTGTCTTGAAGCTGTTTAGGGTGTCAAAACCTGAATCAGCCATTGACTACCTCCCCGTTAAGGCTTGAATACCAGCTAGTAAAGGATTACCTGATTGTTGACCAAAAAATTCACCTGGCATTGTAGGAAATGCTGAAACTAAACCAGATTGAAATTGTAATGCTTGATAAGGTTGCATGAATCTTGCCATTTGTGCTTGTAACTGTTGATCGTACTGTGCCTGTTGAGCTTGTTGTTCTGTTACACCCAGGCTACTTAGTGTTTGTGCTAAACTACCTGTTGCAGCAGGAGATTGTACTCCAAACTGACCATATAACTGTCCAATACCTGTACCTAATTCTCCACCAGCAAGTTGTAATTTCGCAGCATTTTGTTGAGCTGCTCGTTGTTGTTCAAAAGCTGTTTGTGCTTGATTCTGTGCTTGTTGGTATCCGCTAGATAATAATCCTGCTATACCTGAGCCAAGCTGTTGTTGGAAACCTCTAAGCGCTTCTGCTTCTTGTACACCTTGACGAGAACCACCAAAGGCACCTGCACCTAAAGCTTCAGCCGCTCTACCTTGACCAGCAATACCAAACTGACGTTGCATTTCTTGTGTATACTTATCTATAACTTCTTGTTGATAAGGATTCATAAATGCTTGATAAGACTGAGGATCGTAAGCCCCCATTGTACCTGCCGTTGTTGTCATGGCGTTTGCCATTGCACCTTGTGCACCTTGTAAAGCTCCTACGCCTTGACCAAAATAGTCAGGCATACTAGTAGCTGCATTAGAAACTAAACCTGTGGCCTGACCTAAAGCAGAAGAAACGTTAGCTACATTTGCAACAGGAACTGGAAACTTCTTTAAATAATCAGGTGAAGTAATCGCTTCGCCTGCTTTAACTAGATTCCCGTACCCTTGTGCTAATAATTCTTCGTAGGTTGCCATTATACTCTCGCTATTCCACCTCTTGATTCCATATACGTTTCTGAATTGGGATCAAGTTTGTTCATTAAACTATACATTGCCCGAGGACCACCAGCTTTATCTACCGCCGCTGCCGTAAACACGAACTCACCATTGCTTAATTTTGCATCAATGAGATCCTCTTTAGGACCACCAGGTCCATATACCATACCATTTTTTCTAAGATTATCCATACCGCCTTTTGCGTATGAACCAATACCACCTCTATTATATTCTAAAGGTGTATATACATCAGAAATTTTTGTATTCCCTGTTAAATAAGGATTTTTATTAGGATCATATAAATCTTTTGCAGCATCTTCACCTAAAGCAGCGGCAGCAATAGATAAACCTACTGTGCCAATTTTGAGAAGAGGTTCATACTTTTCAAAAAAGTTTAAATCTTCCCCTTTATTTACTAAACCGTATTTTTCTAAAAACCCGGGACCTTCAACTTTAGCTTGTTCAATTAAAGCCTTATCATAACCTAATTCACCCATATTTAGTCCTTTATCACCAGTTAAATTAACATCTTGATATTTTACAGGTTGCTTAGTAGCAGCCCCTGCAATAACTTCAGGTTGTTGACCCATACCTAAATAATTTTTTGCACCACCCATGAAACCACCAGGTTGACCTAAATTAGAAATACCGCCTAGAGCCGTTCCGTAGGCCAAGTTTCGTAATACGTTTGTAGGTTTATCCCCTGACAAAAGACCAATACCCCCTTGCAATAAAGCAGGGTTTGTAAGAACACTTCTCATTAAACCTGGAGCCATACCTGCAGCCATTCCAGGAACTAAAGCACCAATACCTAATTGTACGATTGGATTCTGTAAAGCTTTCTTGACACCTTTAAATAAATTTTTAAACATTACTCAGGGTCCTTGTTCACGGCGCCCATCGGGATAAGCCTAGGGGCAAATATCTTAACATCTCTTTGGATATCCTCAGGAGTAGTATCAGTAGAAGGATCATCCACATCAGCGGTACAAGCATCTTCTGACTCGTAAGTAAGACCCGTGCGTGTATTGGTGATAGTTGTTTCAGTCTTACAACTGTATACGGGGACTTGTACTCCATTGATCTCCTCGTGTCTTAATAGTACCGGTTCATCTACTATTTTATGCATAATTATTTATATTACTGCTGGGCCTTTATTTCAAGTAAAGAAACAGACCAATTTATATTTCCTGCTATATTAGCTTTGACGATCAATTGATCGCCGCCTTCAAACACATAAATACCATTTTGAAACAAATTAACCGCCACCCCTGCGGATACTTCTGAGGCGAAACCTATCGTATGGTTCTCACTAGCATCATAATGATACGCTTCTACGAGAGTTTTAGGGTTGGTTACAGCTTCATGAACAATAAAAAATGTCTTTGCTACAAAGGTGCTGACAGGCACAGGAGGGCTTGCAGCGACATTAGCCACAGGAACAGTAAAGATGGTGACATTAGATGTATTGTCTAATATACCTGTGTAATTTTTAAATACGTCTGCCATTAATTACTCTGACTACTAAAATACCATGAGCGTCTTGTTTGTTCATTAGCGTTATCTTGTTGATAACTTGAATTTAATTGTAATATAAGTTGCTCTAATTGTCTAATTAACTCAGCAAAAGATCTTGGATCATACTGAGGAGGAGGATCTGGAAAACGTGTTTGTGCTATTTTTGCCATTATCTACCTCCATCAGGAAAGATGTCAATGGTCCATGTTCCCATTTTAAAGTTTCCTCCACTTTCGTTACTCACTAATTTAAAGTTTGCCTGGCGACCTCTACCTCGTATATCTTTTTTAGTATCGGTGGTAGCCACATTAGAAACTGTTTGACTAATGACATCACCATAAGGATAATTTTTAAAGCTCCAGGTTACAGCTACATTACCTACTTGATTTCTAAAGTCAGGAATATAACGAGCGACTCGCATTAACTGTTCGCCCCCTTCATCAATATTAAAATCACCTGATTGAATATAGGCCTGCATCGCAGAGCCATCGGCATCCGTACCAAACTCTTGTCTATAATGTTTAGAAACACCATTAGATAAACCAATTACAGTAGGAGTAGCGTTTGTTGTACTATTTATTAAATATTCAGTTGCAATAGGATTTTGAAACACTCCTCGATCAACCCAAGTTGATCTATTTAAAGTTCCAATATACCAAGACTGTTCTAGATAATTATAGACTACACATTTATTAATTTGTGGTTGTGGATCATTGTTAGGATTAGTTACATAAAACCAAATAATTTCTGCAAACTCAGTATTTACTCCTGTAAAAATTTGATCCGTTTGTGTTAAATCTAAATTTTCAAAAACATAATCATCTACTGTACAAGGAATCTTGGTCACTGTACCATCGTAAGCGAAGAAAGCATTCTGACCCATCCAATAAGCTACATCTCGAACAACGACTGAAGCATGTTGACCTAATAGTCCACAGTTTCTACCTAATTGATTTAAACCAAAAGTAAAAGGAGGACCAATAAATTGTAAGCCATGTAAAGAAGTATCTGTCCAAACAAGGATCTGACCACGAGCTTTATCCGCACCTACAATCTGAGAACCATCTTGTATACGCAGTGAGCCAGCAGTATTTTCTGCTGCAGGTTGATAAGTTGTAATATCTTCTTGTGATGAGAAACGAAGTAGTAAGGGATCTTGAGAAGAACCTGTACCAATTGTTTTTTCTGTACCAAATAAAAGTAAATGTCTATCAGGGGTAGATACTAATGAGAATTTAGAGACAGTCGGAGCATTAGAAACTAAACTAGCTTTACCACTTAACCCATCTGTAGTAGGAGACCATTGATAAGTCGAACCATTTAAAACAGTAGCAATTAAATTTTCACCAAAGTTATCTAAAGACCAATCACGTCCATTTAAAGTAACAGAAGAAGTAGAACGAGGGGTTCCCCAAGTTTCTGTATTCCAAGTGGATGTTCCAAAACCATATCCAAAAGTAGAGAAGGCAGGACCTATACTAATATCAAAAGAAGCATCAGCGGTTCCTGTTGTGACAGAACCAGTGCTTTCTACGGAATCTTGTTCAATAACAAAAGAGTTTATATTAGTTACTGATTTTACTTCAAAGCTGCGATTAAAATCATCTGCGGTAAAACTTGTGCCCGATAACCCTGTTGTATTAGAAAAAGTAACTATGTCTCCCTGGTTAGCTCCGTGACCGTTAATATTCACAGTAACATTCGCAGAAGTATCAGTGGTAGTAAAAATACTAGAAACGGAAGTATTGGATTGTCTTTCAGGAGTTATGTCATAAAGAATATCATTTGCAAAAACATATAGTTTTTTATCAGTACCTAATGCTGAAAGACGATTACCCTCGAGAGATACCCAGTTGTGAGCATCACGAGCCACACCTATTAAGGTATAGTTTTGAGTCTGTGCCCAACCACCAATTTTTTCAGGAAGTCCGTAACGAAAACGAACGTTATCAGAATCTATGTATCCGCCTGCAGCACCAAGGTCACTGGTTTGTTTCTGTATCCCCGGTTTGAGTTGTATCTTTGTTAGTGTCATTTTTTATTTTAAACATGCTTCCCACATGCCCTTTAAAATGCATACCGCCGTGGTGTGTTAAAGGGGATGCAATGTCGGCGTATATCTTACCACCTATCTTAGACCAGAGTCTAGAAAAATAATAGTCTTCACTAAGATAACGACCTTCTTTATCCCATTCTAATTTACCTACACCAAACAAATCGTAGCAGTTATCAGAACGCCACATACGACCATTAATAATTTGATCTGAATTATATTTACGCTCAGGGTAGGCTTTCTTCATTTTTTGGATAACTTCTCTTTTAATTAACATCATTCCTGTGGCAGCTTCCATGACTTCACAAAACCCATTATCTAATTGAACGTTATGAGGATCAGTAAAATTTAAATTATATCCTAGTGCTTTTGCAGCCAATTCGTCTTCATCAATATCTGGTTTTTCTTTGATAGCATCTCTGACTTGATTCCAATGAATACATTTACGAGGATAAATACCGCAGACAATATCTTTATCGGCTCTAATTAATCTTTCTATGACAGATGTATCAAATCCAATATCAGCATCAATAAATAGTAAGTGTGTACCAATAAAGTTTTGATCATCCATAAACATAGATACAATAGTATTACGAGCTCGTGTAATTAAGCTTTCATTACCCATGGTTTGTACTCGTAAAGCAATACCATTGTCTTGACTCCACTTTTGAAGAGCCAAGACCCCATGTAAAGTATTTTCGGACAACATGCCTCCATACATTGGCATGCCTAAATAAATTTTAATATTCTTTCCTTTTAAATCGCCTTCTATCATATTTTACTCCATGTATTCGGATTAGGCAGACAATGTTCTGACTTAATTCCTTCTTTCATTGTTAATAGCACATCAGCCGATATACTAATGCGTGGTCTTTCTTGTGTGTTTTCCTCTGTGTAATGTAATAAATTACTTGGAAAAATAATTAATCCTCCTGTCTCCGAAGGATATTTTATAGAAGCAAAATTAATATTGCTCCACTTTGTAAAGTAATTATTATTTCCCGGAATATACATTCCTGTTTTTTGCCAAGAATCTTCTTCAAAAATAATATTACCTTGTTGTTCTGCCTCTACATAATACACCAAACTATAATGACTAGCGGTGTGTTTATGACTTGCAATGTGTTGTCCTTTCATAGAAAAAGTAGCCCAAGCTTTTGTAATATAAACATCAAAGACACTTAAATCATAATGATGTTCTGTTAAAAAAGTTATAATTTTCTTTTTTATTACTTTAAACAAAAGATTAAACTGTGGATTAGTGTGTAGATTATCAGTTATTTCTTGTAAGGGGGTATCAGGTTTAATGTCTGTTGTTTTTGCAAACTGAGAGTTTGTTGGTTTTATATCCTGATTAATTAATTGTTTAATGTCTTTATTAATCGATTCGTAATCTTCTAGTTTTGTTATAAAGATTGGGTTGCCAAACCACTTATTGATTTCGTATTTCATAATTCCTTTCTATGTAATTCGTAAAAATCTATATCTGATTTCACCAGCGCCTCCGTCACCGCCGTTTGTTTGATTTTCTGCTCCACCGCCGCCTCCGCCAGAGCCTCTTGTTCCTGATCCACCGGGAGTTGAGTCGGGGAATCCTGCAGTTCCTCCTGCAATATTACCATTGTAAGAAGCGGCTCCTGTGCCACCACTTATGTGACAGTTATCACCACTACAATTAGATCCTGTTACCCCTGCAACACCATTTCCTGCGTTATTATACGTTCCTACAGGGCCATCATCTAAAGTTGTTGTTGTTGCAAAAGTCACTGTTGCACCATTAGATTCTCTAAAAGTACCTGATGTAAGAACACTAGCACTCACTGTTGCTGTTCCACCTGCAGAAGGATTGTTTGTTCGCAGTGGTCCTTGAACACCACCTCCTGTACCAGAGCCTCCTTGACCACCTGTTAAATTAAATATAGTCCCTGTTGTACTGCCTGATAAACTTGTAGTTCCACCATTTCCCGCATAACTATTATAACTACTGCCTCCGCTTTTAGCTCCAGCCGCACCAATGGTTAAAGTAAGGGTTTCTCCTTCTGTAACAGAATAAACTTGATCGGATACATAACCACCAGAACCACCGCCTGTACCTCCTGATTCACCGCCTGCTTTATCGTATTGAGCACCTATAACACCACCTGCTCCACCTCCTACGGCCGCTTGAACGTGGATAGCATTGGCTCCTGTGGGGACGACTACTGTTGTACTAGATGTTTGAGTTACGATAGAAGTGGCAACAAAAGCTGTATAGAATTGTTTCCAAGCACCACCGACTTTGATCCAACCTTCTTGGATTTCTTTCCATGCCCCGCCTGTTTTATAAAAAGCTTCGTTAACTTGTTTCCAAGCGCTGCTTACTTTGACATACCATTCGCTTGCCATTATGCATCATGAATCAGATAAAAATCTCCGTTTGCACCCACCCCTGCGCTTGGAGCAGAAGTGCTTGTGGTGGTAATAAGATTTCTAACTGAAATATTTCCTACTGTTCCATCTTGATAAACTAAATCTGTAGTAGCTACCAAAAAGTCTGCGTTTACATTTCCTGTAAAATTAGCCACGGTACCATTCACATTGGTTGATACATTAACATTAGCAGAAGCAATAATATCTTCTGTAACTGTTACTTTTTTTGTGACTGTTGCATTTCCTGTGATGTTAGCGTTGCCTGTAATGTTTGCATCCACTGATGCATTAACATTTCCTGTCACCACTACATCTGCTTTTGCGGTAATTCCACCAAAAATAGATAAAGCGTTTTTAACATTGTAGTTAGGCGAACCATTACAATAAATATATGAAAAAGCTCCTTGTGTTAAAGCTATTCCGTTTGCTGTGTGTCCTGTTGCAGCAACAGTTAAAGTATAAGAACCAGAAGTATTGTTATAAACAAGATAATTGTTTTCTTTAGCGGGTATATAAACAGTGATGTTGCCTGTTAAGGCTCCGTTTAAATCTAAAACTTTATTAGAAGATTCCGCAGTAGCTGAAGCGTTGGCCGTGGTCAGTGTAACGTCAGAAGATCCTGCTACGCTCTTGGACAAATAACCAGCGGCAAACGCATCGATTACATCGAGGTTGTTGTTAGTCTTATCACCCCAAGTACCTGCGTTTTCGCCTGTGCCCTGAAGTTCTAGTTTAAGTCTATCTGAATATGTTGATGCCATAGTATATTAATATCCTATCTTGCTGTGACAGGCAACCCTCCTGATGTTACAAATGGATTCTCTGCGAAGGCCATATAAATATAATTTGCTCCTGATGTATTCATTGACCTATCTGCTATCCTAGCTTTAAATCCGTTTGATAAAAAATCAAATTGATCATATCCTGTTTGTTCAGCACTAACATCACTAACAACTAAATAATTATCATTTGCGTTGTATATCCTTCTTTTATTGTCAAAAGTAATCCAATGTGACCCTGCAGTGCTATATCTTTTTACTACAATATAAGCAGGTCTAAACCCTGTATAAATAAATGGTCCGTTTGCATTTCCGTTTCCTGTATAGCTACCGAATTTGGAGTATCCTTCTATGCCTGCGAAACAGTAGGCAAGCATATTATCACCACTGCCATTTATCATATTATCTGCTGAAGTACTCCCACCTGCTTTAAAAACTGTACTAGTTGGCTCTGCATTACAAAATGAAGTATTATTTGTTGCTACTGCATTAGTGCTATTTAAAAATAAATAATATCCTGATGCAAAACGAGTAGAACCACCCAATCCACTATGACCTACCCACCAATTTTCAGCATCCGTTCTATTCTTAATAATAATCATATTTGGTTTTACACCTAATCCGTGTCCAACAGTAGCACCTGCAGTCGCATTTCCTGTCCAAGTCACGACACTAAATCCTGCAGTGGTATTGGCTTGTACGGTGGAAGTAATAGAGCCGTCAGTATTAGAAGAAGTAGTACCACCATTGGATTTCCAGTTCCAAGACGCAAAAGTGGAGCCACTTCCGTTTGTATAATCATCTGTACCAAGAGAAAAACCATCACTATCAAAAGAAGTTAAAGCAGTTGTTTCAGTTCCTTCTGCTTGTGTAGCATTTGATTTTAATGATTTTGTTGCACCTCTATTAGAGTCAAAAATTCTATGGTCAGAAACATTTGAACGTTTTTTTATCCAAGTCCAATCAGGTTGAAAATTTACACCTGTAACACTTCTTGTTGCACCTGTTCCTGTATATAAAACAGTATTAAAATGTTGACTACCATCATTAATCGTAGGAGATAAAACAGTTGCTAAATTTTTAGTACATAAAGCTAGGTATCCTGTTGGAGGAGCATACTCAAAGTTTCCATATCCGTTGCCGTCTGCATTACTACTAGAAACAGTGAAACCAGAACTACCTGAATTAGAACTCACTGTAAAACTACTACTAGTCATTGTTACATATAAAAACCAATCTTCATCAGTGTTGGTACTTATGGTTGTTGATTCATAAGCACCTGTTGCAGGGTCAGAACTAGCATCGTTAGAACTAGATGTTGCAAACCAGTTATTCCCATTATAAGCAATCCATATTTTATTGTTGTCTCTATCTACAGCCATGCGAATTATATCACCTGAATAGGCTCTTAATTCATTTCCTGTACAAACATTAACTGTATTTTTTATAAGGTAACCGGTACCATCATATCTACTACCTATTCCTATATTACCATCGGCATTTGACCCGGGAAAACCTGCACTTATAGCCATAATTGATTTATAAGTACCAATCCCTGCCATAAACCATCTTCCAGAAGTTCCTGTAACGTCTGCTTTAAGTTCATAGTACCATTTCCCTGTTTTTGGAAAAGGTATTGTAGAAACAACCCTTTTATAACTATCGTCAAGGTTTTGTTGTGCTTTTAGATTTGCCTTACTAAATATAATATTACTAGAATTTGCATCTGTAATATTGCTCCAAGTAGCAAAGACATTAGAAGGAGTATCTTTTCTTTGTACCCCATTACCTGACTTTGTAAAATCATTTCCGTTGCCTGAACTATCAGCTCCTAAATCACCACTATTAGAAAACTTTAAATAAAAACCATTGTTGCCATACGATCCTGAATATGCCTTAGGTTTCCAAATACCTGTGGAGTCGGTTACACCAAAATAGGAAGCGTCTAAAGCTTGTCCGTCTATAAAATAAACTTGTGCCATGTAACCATCAAAATCTTGAATTACACTAGAGCCACCTACACCATGTTCAACATTAGTATTAATATTCCAAGTGCTGTCTTGTGCAGGATAACTAGCACTTGCAAAATCAGTAATTTGAACTCCATTAATATAAATTTTCATTCTATCAGAAGATGTTGCTTGTGTTGTATCAAGAACACATACTGCGTGATACCACGCACTTGTATCTCTGTATTTAGCAGTAGTAGTTAAACCTGTGCCTCCAGCACCTGCATTTACTATGAAGCTAAAAGTATCATCATTTAAAAAACCAATAGTTACATAAGGTGCTGATGTATTACCTACTAAATTATAAGCATAAATACCAAGATTTGATCTTTTTGCCCAAAAAGAATAGGTAACTATTTTTTGATTAGTAGGCGATGCCGATAAAGTTCTACTTAAATATGTACTAGCCATTATTCAAAACTCATTGACTCATTGATGTCCACAGAGATCGTGATTGAAAATGCACGATCGGCTGTTTGACTTTCTTGGTCAGTGCCCCGTAAAGTAAAATTATATGTTGTTTCATTCGTAATAGAACTACTCTCTGTCCCTGCAATATACACTGTGTTCTGTGTGCTTCCAAGACTTAAACCTGTCGGAAAAGTTCCTGATATTTTACTGAAGTCAACCGCTGAGTCTGAGCTTGCAGTGACCGCTACGTTAATAGATGCTCCTGCATCAAATGTACCTAAAGTGCCTGATGCTGTAGAAAAAGTAACACCATCGGAAACAGTTAAATCAGCAGCACTTGAACGAACAGCTAGACCATTAGGGTTCTCAATTCGTATAAAATAATTTGCGTTTGTTGCTAAAGTAACATTCATAGTTAATGAAGTAGAACTGTTGTAAGTAATACTGTTGGGTGAAAAGACATCACCATCACTCGCAATAATTTCAATGCGAGGCATATTAGTAAAATTGGTTCCTGTTATAGTAATATTGGTTGCTGTACTCGGCTCGATTGTATCCGGGGAGATAGAGGTATAAGTAGGCTGAGAAGCAGTCGTTAAAACATTTCCTG
>Ga0222715_10003563_pt1 | contig 13869 bp, 10 predicted proteins | sample C33_9DmetaG_FD_165056 | JGI IMG/M metagenome (GOLD analysis project Ga0222715, IMG submission 165056) | Estuarine water microbial communities from San Francisco Bay, California, United States - C33_9D | ecosystem: Environmental > Aquatic > Marine > Unclassified | place: USA: California...
CATTATTTTGGCAGAAAATGGAATTTTTTAAAATTTTTAAAAGTACGAATGAATAGTTCACTGGATGTTTCTGATGGCTTTAAGAAGCCTATTATTTACTCCAGAAAAGATCACGCTATTTCGCGCAAACAGATTTCTAGTGCTGCCTTGAAGGTCCTTTATGGCCTAAATGATAATGGGTATCGAGCCTGCTTAGTTGGTGGCGGGGTAAGAGATTTGTTGCTGGGCCGAGCCCCTAAGGATTTCGACATCGCAACCGACGCTCATCCTGAAAAGATTCGACAAATCTTCAAAAATAGTAGGTTAATTGGACGTCGTTTTAGATTAGCACATGTAAGATTTGGTCGCGAAATCATTGAAGTGGCAACTTTTAGGTCTAGCCGCGAGATGTCTAGTTCTGATTCAGATGTTTCGCAAGAGGGGCAAATTTTAAGAGACAATGCTTACGGAACCTTGGAGGAGGATGTCTGGAGGAGAGATTTCACAATAAATGCGCTTTATTACGATATCCGCGATTTTTCAGTACTTGATTATGTTGGTGGTGTGACGGATCTACGACAAGGGGTAATTAACCTGATAGGCAAACCCGTTGTTCGCTACCGAGAAGATCCTGTGCGAATGCTTCGTGCGATTCGTTTTTCGGCTAAGTTAGGCTTTACTATTGCCAGGTCGACTATGTCTCCTATACCTTCCCTGGTCCACTTACTTAATGACATATCCCCTGCACGCTTGTTTGATGAGACCATGAAGCTCTTTAATGCAGGTCACGCGCTAGCTACGTACGAGAGATTATCTGAGGTTGGTCTTTTTGCACTTTTATATCCCAGCACGCGCAGAGTTCAGACTTCAGAGCTCGATAGTCATAATAAATTTGTGTTAAAAGCATTACGTAATACAGATCATAGGATATTAAACGGTAAGAGCGTCAATCCGGCTTTTTTAATTTCAGTATTTCTTTGGTATCCTATGAAAACAGTTTATTCGGCAGAAGTTCGTCGTGGTAACAATCAAAAGGATGCTCTGAGACTCGCCTCTGAAAAAATACTTCGTGAGCAGGCGAAAATTTTGTCGATCCCAAGACGTTTTACGCAATCTATTAGAGATATATGGGAGTTGCAAGCCCGATTTTCGAATCGCAGTCCGAGGAGAGCTTCAAGATTGTTAGAGGTGCCTAAGTTTCGCGCGGCGTATGACTTTTTATTGCTGCGCTCAGGTGCCGATAGAGCCTCATTGAAATTGGCAGACTGGTGGACTCGTTTTCAATCAGCTGATTTCAGTGAAAGAAAGCAGTTATTTCAAGAAGTAAAACATGCAGAGAAACGTCGGAAAAAATAAAGTATGAGGAAGCTATTTTGAGCTCTCGAATCTCCGTTTTTGTGGGCCTCGGTAGTAATTTAGACAACCCTGTTCGTCAAATTCGTGCGGCATTCTCCAATTTGACCCAAATCAGGAATACTTCTTTAGAGAAATGTTCAAGCCTCTTTTCAGGGCCGGCAATGGGTGGTCAAAAAAATCAGGCGGACTATATCAACGCTGTAGCAATGTTGACCACTACATTATCTCCACTAGATTTACTTGGAGCTTTGCAAGAGAACGAAACTCTTCAAGGTCGAATTCATGGTGAACGCTGGGGCCCGAGAATTATAGATTTAGACCTACTTATTTATGGTACGCGAATTATCGACGAAAAGAATCTTTCGGTACCCCATGTTGGGGTTGCTGACAGAGCCTTTGTTCTCGTACCCCTTTCTGAGCTCGACCCCGAACTGGTCGTGCCAAATTTGGGTAAGGTAAGTGAACTTGTGAAATTAGTTGATTGTAGGCAGTTGGTTCGCCTCGAGTCTACGATGTTAAGCGAGCATTTTAAGTAGCGTTTATCTTCTAGATTAAGATAATAAAGATATACGGTTATAATAAGAAAATGGAAATAATATTTGACCTCAAAGGTTTACGTGGTGCCGTTTCTGGCTGGAAGAATCAGGGTAACTCTATTGCCTTAGTGCCTACAATGGGTAATTTACATCTTGGGCATTTGTCTTTGATAGAAGGTGCAAAAGATCAGGCAGATCGCACTGTAGTTAGCATTTTTGTTAATCCTATACAGTTTGGTCACGGGGAAGATTATGAGCTTTATCCTAGTACTTTAGAGCAGGATCTAGATATCCTACGCGATGCTAATGTGGATCTTGTTTTTGCCCCTAATCTAGATGAGTTGTATCCAGCTGGAATAGAAGCAGACACTAGGATAACCGTTCCGGATATTTCGGATATCCTCTGCGGCGAATTTAGGCCCGGACATTTTTCGGGCGTAGCTACGGTTGTAATGAAACTACTTATAAATGTACAACCTGATTACGCATTTTTTGGCGAAAAGGATTATCAACAAACATTAGTGATTAGAAGGATGGTTTCAGATCTTCTTTTGCCAGTTAAAGTACTAACTTTACCTATCATTCGAGAAGAGAACGGTCTTGCAATGAGTTCTAGGAACAGCTACTTGAATGAGTCTCAAAAGCAGCTTTCGTCGGGGATTTATAAAGCTATAGAAAAAGCAGCTACAATGTTAAGAACTGGAGCGGATTCATTTGACGGCATAGAAAAAAGTTCAGTAGATTGGCTAGAAGAATTAGGCTTTAAGGTTGAATATTTTTCTATACGGCGAAGGCAGGACTTAAAGTTGGTCAATGATGGTGTCGATAAAAGTCTTATTATATTAGTTGCTGCCTGGATAGGCGATACAAGATTGATAGATAACTTGCAGGTAGATATTTGACGTGAATAGCTTATTTTGGTGTCAATACTTTTATACGTTGGCTGTTAAATTTAGGAAATAAGTATGACCAAGAAGCTATATATAAAAACATTTGGTTGTCAAATGAACGAGTATGACTCTGGGAAGATGGTTGATGTACTGGCTGATTCATCCGGTTATGAACTGGTTGATTCTCCGGAGGAAGCTGATTTACTGTTGATGAATACTTGCTCGGTGCGTGACAAGGCTCAGGAAAAGTTATTTTCTGAATTAGGAAGATGGCGCCCGTTCAAAAAGCGTAATCCAGATGTTGTTATCGGAGTAGGTGGGTGCGTTGCAAGTCAAGAGGGAGAACAGATCTGGGATAGAGCTCCTTATGTTGATGTAGTTTTTGGGCCTCAAACACTACATCGCTTACCTAATTTAATTAAAGTTGTGCAGGATGAAAAGAAACCCGTAATTGATATCAGCTTTCCAGAAATAGAAAAATTCGATCATCTTCCACAATCAAAATTAGAGGGGCCCAGCGCCTTTGTTTCTATAATGGAGGGTTGTAGTAAATACTGCAGTTTTTGTGTCGTGCCTTATACAAGAGGAGAAGAATTTAGCAGACCATTTGACGACGTGATAGCAGAGATATATAACCTGGCGCGTAATAATGTTCGTGAGGTGGTTTTGTTGGGTCAAAATGTTAACGCGTATCGGGGCGTAACTCACGAAGATGAAATAGTTGACTTGGCTTCGCTCATTAGAATGGTGGCGGTGATAGATGGGATCGACAGGATACGATTTACTACATCTCATCCCCTAGAATTTAGCGATAGATTAATAGAAGTTTACGGGGATACTCCAGAATTAGTGAACCAGCTTCATTTGCCGGTTCAAAGTGGTTCTGACCGCATACTTTCTAAAATGAAAAGGGGATATTTGGCGTTAGAATATAAAGCAATCATTAATAAGCTTAAAAAAGTACGTGCTGATATATCGATATCTTCAGATTTCATTGTAGGTTTCCCTGGAGAAACAGATGAAGATTTTAACGCTACGATGCAGCTAATCGATGATGTACAATTTGATCAGTCATTTAGTTTTATTTATAGCCCACGACCGGGAACACCTGCCGCGAGTCTGATTGATGGCGTCAGTATGATAGAGAAAAAACACCGACTAGCTATTCTTCAAAGGCGAATTCATGAGCTAACAGAACAAAAAAGTAAGGCTATGGTGGGTCAGAAGTATAAGATTTTAGTGACCGGACATTCAAAGAAAAGTCAGTTGGAACTATCTGGTAGAACCGAAAATCAAAGGGTCGTAAATTTCTCAGCAAATCCAGATTTAATAGGCTCTTTTGTAGAGGTAATAATAACCGAGGCTTTGCCTAATTCGCTTAGGGGCGAGTTAGTACTTTAGGGAGCTAACGAAGCATATGCGAGAAGAGATAAAGTTTGAGCCCCCGAATAATAATAGATTAGCAAATTTGTGCGGACAATTTGACGAAAATATAAAACTACTAGAGAAACAGATTGGCGTCGAGGTGAAAAATCGGGGTAATTCCTTTGTTGTTCAGGGCCAAGATCAATCGGTGAAGTGTGCCACACAAGTGATAAATAGTTTATACGCGATCACTGATACTGGACCGGTCTCTGCCAATGACGTGCATTTGGAAATTGGGAACGTGCGGGCTACGAGTAGGGGATATGGAAGAAAGCAACTGATAAGAGCAGGACGACTGCACATAAAACCTAGAGGGGAGAATCAGGATCGTTACGTAAAAGCTATTAAGGAGAATGAGATAAGCTTTGGAGTTGGGCCTGCTGGGACCGGTAAAACGTACCTTGCCGTCGCAGCTGCGGTTGAAGCCCTAGAAGATGACAAAGTGAATCGGATTTGTTTAGTAAGGCCTGCAGTAGAAGCCGGCGAAAGCCTTGGATTTTTGCCCGGTGATATGGCTCAGAAAGTTGATCCCTATTTACGGCCGCTCTATGACGCACTTTATGAGATGCTTGGAATAGAGAAGGTAATGAATTTGATAGAGCGTAATATTATTGAGATTGCTCCTTTAGCATTTATGAGAGGACGCACTTTAAACGATTCGTTTGTAATCCTTGATGAAGCGCAGAACACTACGAAAGAACAGATGAAAATGTTTTTAACTAGATTAGGCTTTGGTTCGCGCGCAGTGGTTACCGGTGACATAACCCAAATTGATTTGCCTAGTGGTAAGGTTTCTGGCCTCAAGGACGCTATCAATGTTCTTCGTCAAGTAAACGGTATAAATTTCACAGTTTTTGAATCAAAAGATGTTGTCAGGCATGCGTTAGTGGCGTCCATATTGGATGCCTATGCGTTGTCAAAGAATATTGATGCTGTAGTCCATGAATAGAGCTGAGAAGTCTCGTTGAAGTATAAAAATAGTAAAATCCATATCGATCTCCAGATTGAAGTGAATAGTGTTACAGTCCCTGATAAGAAATTTTTTCAAACTGTAGCCGAGGAAACTTTGATAGAATTCAAGAGCAACTTTAATTTGTTGATGCGGCTAGTAGAGGTTTCAGAGTCGCGACTTCTAAATAATCGTTATCGGCATAGTGATCAGCCGACTAATGTCTTGTCCTTTAGGTCATCGGGTATAGAAGAATTTCTCCCTAATTATATTGGCGATATAGTGATGTGTCCCGATGTTATTAAAGATGAGGCTGGCGAGCAAAAAAAGTCTTTGGATGCACATTGGGCGCATATGATCGTGCATGGTATTTTGCATTTAGTAGGATTTGATCACGGGACGGAGCATGAAGCCTTAATTATGGAAGAAAGAGAGCGACGTGTGTTGTCGGGGCTTCAAATTTCTGATCCTTACCTTTAATGTGACCACGATTAGAATACTAGCGTATCTGGTTAATTGTGCTAGATTACGTTAGGGAGTTTAATTCAACTTGATGAAAAAAATAAATTTGTCCGAAGTTTCACGAAACCTTAGGTCCATTATGCGACTGGTTCCAAGCTATCTCAAGATGGAGAAACCTCCTAAGGAACTCCTCGTTGACAGCCTGCGTGAAGCTGAGTCGAACAGCGTAATTGAGCCTGATACCGTAGCCATGATGGAGGGAGCGTTATTGGTTTCTGATATGCAGGTTAGAGACATTATGATTCCTAGATCTGAAATAGTTTTCATTGAGGAAAATTCTAAACCAAGCAAAATTTTGTCAAAAATAATTGAAAGTGGACATTCTAGATTCCCAGTCTTCGACGAGGAGCACGAACGAATAGTTGGAATATTGTTAGCTAAGGATTTGCTATCACTCGCTATAGACAATGCGGATGATTTTTCTATACGCGAAATTATTCGTCCCGCGGCGTTTATTCCGGAAAGTAAAAGACTAAATGTTTTGTTGAGGGAATTTCGTTCTGGAAGAAACCATCTTGCGGTGGTTGTAGACGAGTATACTAGTATCTCGGGATTAGTCACTATAGAGGATGTCATAGAGCAGATCGTCGGAGAGATTGATGATGAGCACGATCTTTTAGAGGAGGATAACATTAGAAAGCATCGTGATAATCGTTACAGCGTCAAGGCTCGAACTGGGTTAGACGAGTTCAACGAACATTTTGGAACAGACTGGAAGTCTGATGATTATGAGACTATTGGTGGTTTAGTTATAAGTCAGTTGGGCCACTTGCCAAGACAAGGCGAAGAGTTGGAGTATATGGGATATAGTTTCCGTGTCCTTCGGGCAGACAGACGAAGAGTCAGGTTGGTACGAGTTATTCCTGCTGGTGACACTTTGCCGAATTAAGTGTCAGACACTTTATAAGACGTGTGATCATTAATTAGCTAATAACAATATGTTTAGACTACTTTGCTCTTTTCTTCTCGGATCTGCAGCAGTTTTAGGGTTCGCACCTTTTAGCTGGTGGCCTATCGTATTTTTTTCACTGGTGGGATTTCTACTACTAATATTATCAAGCTTTCATAAAAACGTATTTTTGTTGGGGTTGTTTTACGGATTAGGATATTTTGGTTTTGGCGTAGGATGGATTCAAGTGAGTGTCCACCAGTTTGGGATTCCGAGTTACTTTTTTTCTTACGGTGTTACTGCTTTATTAGTTATATTTTTATCCTCTTATGTTGGCTTCTTTGCAGTTTTACTTAGACTACTTTTGAATAATGGTTTTCATTTAGCGATAGCTGGCCCTGTTTTATGGCTAGCTATTGAATATCTCCGGGGCCACTTATTCACAGGGTTTCCTTGGTTAACGTTGGGTTATAGCCAGATAGACGGACCTCTTAGTAGCTATATCCCGATAATTGGCAGTCTGGGGTGTTCATTTCTGGTTGTGTTAGTGAGTTGTTTAGCTGTTACATTAGTAAGGGTGGGAAGATTTCCCGCTATTTATCGCTTGTGCGCGCTGGTGAGTGTTTTTTGCTTAGGACTATTGCTGCGTTTTTATGAGACGACAGAGTCTCATGGCTTTCCCCTCGATGTAACTCTCGTTCAAGGGGCTATTCCTCAAGAAATTAAGTGGCATCCTGATATTCTACTGCCTTCGATTGAGAGGTATAGGAGTATAAGTGCCGACCATTGGGACTCCGATATTATTATTTGGCCAGAAACTGCTATTCCTGCTTTTCATAACGAGGTTACGGAAGAATTAAAGGAGCTTGGTAGTCTTGCTTCTAAGACTGATACAAATTTTCTTCTAGGAATCCCTAGGATTAGTAACGAAAGCGGGCTGAAATATAACAGTATTGTATCGATTGGGGATGGAGAGCAAGTTTATGATAAGCGCCATTTAGTGCCCTTCGGTGAGTACTTTCCCGCAGCGCCTTACCTGCACTGGCTACTTGATTATCTAGATATTCCTATGTCTGAGTTCAGTAGCGGAAGTTCTTCCCAAGCTTTACTTGAGTTCCCCAGTTATAAGATTGCTGTGTCAATTTGTTATGAATCGGTTTTTCCTGCTCTTATTAATCGGAAAGCCGCCGAGAGTGATTTCTTGGTAAACTTGAGTAATGATGCTTGGTTTGGCGACAGTTTGGGCCCGCATCAGCATCTACAAATTGCGAGGACACGTGCTCTCGAAACTGGTAGGTATTTAGTTCGAGCCACCAACAATGGATTGACTGCAATAATTAATCACAAAGGTGAAGTTTTAAAGCAAGCCGCCCAGTTTGTTCCAACTTATTTGCGTGGATACGTACAGCCTAAGACGGGGGCAACTTTATACACTCGCCTTGGTGATCGTCCATTGATATACTTAGCAAGCTTTTTATTTGTGTTTAATCTGCTGTTCAAGTCTAATTTACGGTTTTATCGCTCGCGACGTTAACCATATAACTAATGTCAATCCCATCAACGCCCAAAAAAATGCATAAAATGCAGAGAGATTAAATTCGGGTATGAAGGGGGTGGCATCTACGAGTTGCATCGCGCCGTCAGATTCGAAATATTCTCGATTTTGGAACGGCCAAATTTTATAGAGCGAAGCAGTCAAAAATCCGCACATTACAAGCTTAAATGACGTCTGGTGTTGATTAATCATCCACGAGAGCACTCGTGACATTGCTATGAGTCCAGTAAGAGCTCCCATAGAAAACGGTATCAGCAAATGTAAGTTAAAAGAATCCAGTGCATTTAGTACCGTAGCGTACTTTCCGATTATTAAAAGAACAAGAGATCCTGAAACTCCAGGCAAAACCATGGCGCTTGTGGCCAGCACTCCGGCCAGAAAGAGGGTAGTAGTAGTATCAGGTAGGTTGGTAGGAGCAACTGTCAAAACAAACATCCCGAATGAAAGACCGCCAAAAATGTAGCTCATTCTATAAAGTGCAGAAACATTTGTTCCATCTTTTAACAATATAATCGCCGACCCAAGGACTAAACCCGAGAACAGTGCGTAGATAGCCTCGGGATTCGTTATAAGTAGGCCAGGTAAAGAAATTATTTTTGTAAAAAAAATAATCGCGCACACTAGACCCAAAATTAGGGGTATGAGAAAGCCAAAGTGTGGTCGACTCTGGATTTCTCTAAGATTCAGGCTTAGGCACGATTTCAACCAAATCAGGTCAAATGATTTAATGGCTTCAATAAATTGTTTATATATGCCAAGTGTAAGGGCCATAGTCCCGCCAGATACGCCAGGGACTATATCGGCAGCTCCCATGCAAAACCCTTTAAGGCTTATACTGAGGTATTTAGTGAGAAGATTGATCATGGAATTGTTGGCTGTAGGAGTGAACAAAGTCGACTAGGTACTTGACGTTTTTCGGCGGCACTTCTGGCGTTATCCCATGACCCAGATTGAAAATGTGGCCATTCCCTATTCCATAAGAGTCTAAAATATGCTTAGCTTCCTTTTCGATTATGGTTTTTGTAGTTAGCATTATCGCTGGATCTAAGTTTCCTTGGAGCGCAACTTTATGTCCTATTATTTGTTTAGCGACTTTTATATCAGTCATCCAATCCAACCCAACACAAGTACTTCCTATACGTGAAATTTCATCCAACCACATTCCTCCGCCTTTAGTAAATACTATGGTTGGAACTCCCGTTGGTTCGAGAGAGCGTAAAATCTTCCCCATATAATTCAAAGATAAGCTTGCATAATTAGACTCTGACAATAATCCTCCCCAAGTATCAAATAACATGATTGCATCTGCTCCTGCTTCAATTTGCATCTTTAGGTAAGAAGTCACAGCGACGGACAACTTTTGAAGGAGCAAATGCATTGAATCAGGTTCGCTATACGATAGCTTTTTTACTTTAGCGAAGTCGCGGCTACTTCTACCTTCCACCATATACGCTGCCAAAGTCCATGGGCTACCCGCAAATCCTATCAAAGGTGTGTCATTTAGCTCTTTTTTTACCAAAGTTATTGCTTTAGCAACATAATTTAGCTTGTCATAAGGGTCGGGCACATCGAGCTGTTTGATTTGATTTATATTTTCGATCGATTTATTAAATACGGGACCAACATTCTCAACCAGAGAAAGTTCCAAGCCCATAGCGTCTGGAATGGTGAGGATATCAGAAAAAATAATGGCCGCATCTAGGGCATAACGTGTCAGGGGCTGCAATGTTACCTCGCACGCGAGTTCGGGCGTTTTGCATAGTGCTAAAAAGTTTCCTGCTTTTTCTCTGGTTGACCTGTATTCTGGCAGGTATCGCCCAGCTTGGCGCATTAGCCAGATAGGGGTTTTATCAACCGGCTGTCTTTTTAACGCGCGTAAAAATCGGTCTTTCATTGTTTATTTGACTAGGCGAGCTGGTTTAGCTTTAAACCGGAGAAGGAAGCTCCGACGAACCCATGAGAAATTTATCCACAGCGTGTGCCGCAGAGCGGCCCTCAGCAATTGCCCAGACAATGAGGGATTGGCCGTGTTGCATGTCTCCCGCAACAAAAACTTTATTTATATTGGTTTTCCATTCCTTGTCTCTTTTTACATTGCCACGCTCGGTTAACTCAATGCCTAGTTCAGAGATCACTCCTTTCTTTTCTGGGCCCGTAAATCCCATTGCAAGGAAAGCTAGGTCACATGGGATTTCATACGCTGTTCCCTTTTTCTCCTTAAAACCTTCATTTGTTTTTTCTACTTCTATGAGCTCTATACCAGTTAATTGTCCTTTTTGATTGCCGATAAAACGTTTTGTAGAAATAGAATATTTGCGTTCGCCACCTTCTTCGTGCGCAGATGCGACACGATAAATTTGTGGCCATTCCGGCCAAGGATTTTTTTGATCTCGTTTTTGCGGCGGCATTGGCATTATCTCGAGACTAGTTACCGATATCGCACCTTGACGGTGCGCTGTTCCAAGACAGTCCGCACCAGTATCGCCACCACCGATTATCACAACATTCTTGTCTTTCGCGTCAATCTGCTTACTCTTCGTAACAGAGTCGCCTTCACATAGTTGGTTTTGGATCGGCAAATAGTCCATAGCGTAGTGAATGCCTGTAAGTTCTCTACCAGGGACTGGTAAGTCCCTCGAAATCGTTGAGCCACCGGTAAGTAAAATAGCATCAGAACTTGCTAGTAGATCTTTTACATCTACATTTACACCAACATTGGCATTAATTTTAAACTTCACACCTTCAGCCTGCATCTGGGTTATTCGCCGATCGATTAGATGTTTTTCCATTTTGAATTCCGGAATGCCGTATCTGAGTAGTCCGCCAATTCTGTCATTTCTTTCAAACACTGTGACGTTATGTCCTGCGCGACAAAGTTGCTGAGCGGCCGCTAGCCCTGCAGGACCTGAACCAACTATAGAGATATTTTTCCCAGTTAATACTTCCGGAATCTCTGGCTTGATCCAACCCTCATCAAATGCACGATTAATGATGGCGAGTTCAACACCTTTAATCGTCACGGGTTCATCATTAATCCCAAGAACGCATGACCCTTCGCACGGAGCTGGACACAGTGTTCCTGTGAATTCAGGGAAATTATTGGTCGCGTGAAGTCTGATTATCGCTTGTTTCCAATGATCTTTATAAACCAGATCGTTCCATTCAGGGATGAGATTGCCCAATGGACAACCTTCATGGCAAAAAGGAATTCCACAGTCCATACATCGGCTAGCCTGCTGGTTAAGAGCACTCTTTGAGTAGTCCGTCACTACCTGTTTGAAGTCCTTAAGACGTTCGTTTACCGGTCTGTAAGGCTGATTTTGCCTCTTAGTTTCGATAAATCCAGTGACTTTACCCATTCATAGCCTCCAGAATTGCGTCTTCTTCAGATAATCCAGAATCTAGTGCGGCTTCAATATTTTGGAGCACGCGTTTATAGTCTTTTGGCATGACTTTAATAAAATCATTCGTAGTAGAGGGCCAAGTTTTTAGCATGTTGATGGCAACTGTACTACCGGTATACTTGGCATGGTTGTCAATTAAATTCTTTAACATATTTTGATCATCAATTTGGAGAGGTTCTAGCAGAATCATTTCCATATTACAGCGCGATTGGAATGTTTTATCAGGATCATATACAAATGCTACTCCCCCTGACATTCCAGCACCAAAATTCCTACCGGTTCGCCCTAAAATAGCGATAATTCCGCCTGTCATATATTCGCATCCATGGTCTCCGATACCTTCAATAACCGCTTTAGCTCCGCTATTTCTGACAGCAAATCGTTCTCCTCCGATTCCTCTGAAATAAGCCTCTCCATCGGTTGCACCATAAAGCGCCACGTTACCTATAATAATATTATCCTCAGCAATAAAAGTTGACTTCTTATCCGGATAAACCACTATTTTACCACCTGATAATCCTTTTCCTATGTAGTCGTTGGAGTCTCCTTCAAGGTGCATAGAAATTCCTTTAGGCATAAATGCAGAAAAGCTTTGACCTGCTGAACCTGTAAAATGCAATTTTATAGTGTCTTCAGGTAAGCCAGTTCCTCCATAACGCCGAGTGATTTCCGATCCAAGTAACGTACCCACTGTCCGATTAATATTGCGTATATCGAGGGAAATATTCACAGGGATTTGTTGTTCTATCGCTTTTTTGCATAAAGGAATGATTTTAGTTCTATCAAGCGACTTATCTAGATTATGATCTTGAGAACAGGTATTTCTGAGGGGGCTACCGTTGTTTTCTACCTTGTGAAGTATTGGCGAAAGATCGAGACCCTCTGCTTTCCAATGCTCGGTTACCATGACAGTATCGAGTAGGTCTGATCGCCCCACTAAATCTTCTACCCGCCTGATACCAAGCGAAGCCATGTATTCTCGCATTTCGGTTGCAATATAACGGAAAAAATTCTCTACAAATTCAGGTTTGCCCGAGAATTTCTTTCTGAGCTGGGGATCTTGAGTGGCGACTCCCACCGGACAAGTATTAAGGTGACAAACTCTCATCATAACGCATCCCATAACCACCAACGGAGCGGTCGAGAAGCCGTATTCTTCGGCTCCTAGCATGGCTGCAATAATACAGTCGCGTCCAGTTTTCATTTGACCATCTACTTGAACAACCACTCGATCACGCAAATTGTTTAAAATAAGAGTTTGCTGTGTCTCTGCGAGTCCTAGTTCCCAAGGTACTCCCGTGTGTTTTAGAGATGTCACAGGAGACGCCCCCGTCCCACCATCGTAACCCGATATTAGTATGACATCCGAGAAAGCCTTTGCGACTCCTGCCGCAACCGTTCCTACTCCTACTTCGGAGACTAATTTAGTATGGATACGTGCATTAGGATTAGCGTTCTTTAGGTCGTGTATTAATTGCGCTAAATCTTCTATCGAATAAATATCGTGGTGAGGTGGAGGTGATATTAGACCTACTCCTGGAGTAGAGTGGCGCACTTTTGCAATCCATGGGTATACTTTATGGCCCGGCAATTGACCGCCTTCGCCCGGTTTCGCGCCCTGAGCCATTTTTATCTGGAGATCGTCAGCATTCACCAAATATTCGCTCGTCACTCCAAAGCGTCCAGACGCTATCTGTTTAATCGCACTTCTTTTAGAGTCTCCATTTTTATCAACTGAGAATCTTTTTGGATCTTCACCACCTTCTCCGGTGTTCGATTTTCCACCTACTCTATTTAAACCTATTGCAAGTGTTTCATGTGCCTCGCTACTGATTGACCCGTATGACATTGCACCGCTGTGAAATCTTTTCATGATAGATTCTTCGGACTCAACTTCAGAGAGATCTATTGGTTCGACGATCTTCCGGAACTTGAAAAGACCGCGTAGAGTTGATCTGTTCTCACTTTGATCGTCGACAGCACGAGTGTATTCTTTGAAGATCGAGTATTGTCCTGAACGAGTAGAATGCTGCAGTTTGAAGACTGTCTCGGGATTGAATAAATGGTGTTCACCGTCCCGTCTCCATTGATACTCGCCACCAGACTCGAGTTCTAAGTTTTTTACGGTTCTGCTGGGCCAAGCTTTACTGTGGCGTAATTTTAACTCATTCTCTATTCCCTTTAAGTTAACACCGCTAATTTTTGACGAAGTTCCGGGAAAATATTTTTCAACCAACCCATTATCTAGCCCCACGGCTTCAAATATTTGCGCCCCCTTGTAAGACTGTATAGTCGAAATTCCCATTTTAGACATTATTTTGATGAGTCCAGTGTTGATTGCTTTTACGTAGTTCTCAATCGCTT
>Ga0222715_10003564_pt1 | contig 13866 bp, 19 predicted proteins | sample C33_9DmetaG_FD_165056 | JGI IMG/M metagenome (GOLD analysis project Ga0222715, IMG submission 165056) | Estuarine water microbial communities from San Francisco Bay, California, United States - C33_9D | ecosystem: Environmental > Aquatic > Marine > Unclassified | place: USA: California...
CTGAATATGTTAACGTTGGCGACCATGTTATGTTTCCAAACAATCTTGGTATTCCTATCAATAATATCGACGTTGATGAAATCGGTAAAGTTAAGAAGAGTATTTTCTTAAATGAATCTAGAATTTTCGGTATTGTAAAACCTAATGTTAGTCAGTAGAGGACAACTTATAACTATTTTAAAAGAAAACGTCTGTGAAATAAAATTCAACAGACGTGTTCCGGTGCAGGGTAAACCATTAACAAGACGAATGCTCTGCACTAATAGTTTTACTCTACTTAATAGTGAAAATGGTAAGCTAACACTCAACTACCGACCTACCTCAAGATTACCAAATTATAACCCTGCTATAAAAGATCTTATTATTACATGGGATATTTTTATGCAGAATTATCGGCAAGTAAATTGCAGTCAACCAGTAGACTTAGTAAGAACAATTCCTGCTAATGAAGAGTTTTGGAAATATTTTACAGAAAATCTACAAACGTTGACTGCAGAACAAAAACTTAATTTCCAGAACACATGATAATCAAAGTTATAGAGGAGGTTGAACAGAACTTTAAAAATTTCTTTTTGAATAATGTTAATTTTGTAATTAACGAAAAAGTAATTAAAAAAGGTAAACTTATTAATATTGCTATTAAAGACTTTTTTATTTGCTTTCAATTAGAAATACAAAAAGGAGGAATTAAAACATTTGAAATTCCGTATCCTTATGAGCTATCAACAAAAAAGAAACACATTCTTTTTGACTACAGACTTGATACTCTTACTCATAATGACCCTATTAAATTTGTTAAGGCAAAAAACTTTAAACCAAAAAAGAACTCAAAATTTTATGATGTTCAGATGGTAATGAAAATTGTATGAAAAAATATTTTAGCGTTTTTAGCGGAGTTATATACGAACTAGATGAAAAATATACAAAAAATCTAGATTGTGGTCAACTCGAGATTACTAACATGCCTAAATCAAATTGTAAGAAATGTTTAGGTAAAGGTTATACAGGTAAAGATCTTAAAACAGATCATTACAACATGTGTCCATGTACATTAAAGGATGCATCTCCTTCTTTCTTAAAAGCAGCTGCAGAACATCAGATTCAAGACGTACAACTTAATACTAAAAAAACAGACTTTGATTCTATAGTAGATGAGATATACTCATGATATATGTTTAGTAAATATCTGAGTAAATTTCCTTATGGTTACAATCCATCTGAATCTCAAGTTAAACTAATCAAAGAAATTGAAAAAGCTTTCAATGATGGTTATAGATTTGTTATAGCTTCTGCTCCTACCGGTACAGGTAAAAGTTTTGTACCTAGAACACTTGGTAATGTAAGTGCAAGACCTACTGCAGCATTTAAAGATCTGATTAACTCATATGCTGCTTATGCTCAAGACTTTGCTGGTAATTTTACTAATGAAGCTGATTGTTTATCTGAACCATCATTCGGTACATTTGCATTAACAATTACAAAACAGCTTCAAGATCAATATAAAAAGTTATTTGATGATATCGATATATTGAAAGGTAAACAAAATTATCTTTGTGATGTAGATGATACATTTGATGTCGATACGGCACCTTGTACGTATACTAAAAATCTTAAACAAGAGTGCTGGGGTAAAGGTTGTTGTAATTATTATACAAATCGTAATCACGCTTTAACTAGTCAGTTTTCAGTTCTTAATTACAAAATGTTTTTAAGTCTACCTGGTCATGTTAAACGTAAAAACTTTCTTATCTGTGATGAGGCATCTGAGCTTGAGGATGAATTGGTAAGACGATTTAGTGCTCATATAGATTACACTAGATTGAATCTTATAAATGTTGAACATACTATTCTTAAATCTGATAAGTATGACATTCAGTATAGGTGGTTAACTAACCTTATCTTTAACATTACTGAAACAATCGAATCTCTTACTAGTAGAAATAATAATAAAGTGATGACATTGTCTCAACCTGAAGCTGCTAGATTAAAGTACTTGCGTAATTTACATGGTAATCTTTCTACTGTTGAGCAAACTTGGCATAAGTGTGAATATATTGTAGACTTTACTAAGAACGGTGTAAGTTTTACTCCATTGAAGGTTAATAATTTATCTAGTAGTCTATTTGATTATGGTGATAATATTCTTCTAATGTCAGCTACTATCACAGATCATGCATCATATGCTAAGACATTAGGTATCAAACGATACAAATATATTGAAACACCATCTGCATTTGATCCAAATAAGTCTCCAATATATTTGATGACTGAACCTAAACTTAACTATAGTAATTTGCAAAAGAACTTACCGAAGATTGCTAGGTATTGTCAAGCTATAGCTGATAACCATCCTAATGAGAAAGGTATTATTCATACTCATTCATTAGATATATGCAAATATCTACAACAGAAACTTAAAGGTGATAGATTTCTGTTTAGAGAAGAATCAGCTAATAATGAAAAAATACTCGATGATCATTTTACAACCGATAAACCTACTGTATTAGTATCACCATCACTTACATTTGGTACAGATTTAAATGGCGATAAGGGTAGATTTCAGATTATTGTTAAAACACCATTCCCACCTCTTGGTAATAAACGTATCAAGAAGATGGCTGAATTAGATCCTGAATGGTATCAACAAAAGACTTTGAGTGCATTTATTCAGACTACCGGTAGATGCACTAGATCTAAAGCTGATTACTCAGTTACATATGTAATTGACGGTAAAGCTCGTAAACTACTGCTAGATAATAAAGATAAACTACCAGAACATTTCATTGAGCGGTTGAAATGAATAAATATTTTCAATGCGTTGGAAGTCAACATACTTTGAAATACAAGATCTTATTATACAATTTGCTAATGCATTTGATAGTATAGTTATTGGTCGATATAATAAGAATCGAGAGCAAAAAGATAGAATTTTTGTTAGATATCTTTATGCACCTAAACAACGCGTATTATATGATATAGTTAATAAAGCTAAAACTATTACATTACCTGTTGTTACTATAAATGTAGCTAGTATTACTAGAGACAACGAAAGAGTTTTTAATAAATTACCTGATGTTAATAGTTTTTACTATGGTAATGAAAATGTAAGTAGTAAGTATAATGCTCCAACACCGGTAAACATAGATATTAATTTTTCTATTATTACTAGATATCAATTAGATATGGATCAAATCTTATCTAATTTTATTCCTTATAACAATCCCTATATTATTATAAGCTGGCCAGTACCAGCAGGTTTATCTGATTTATCTCAAAAGCAAGAAATTAGAAGTGAAGTATTATGGAGTGGTAATATTAATTTAGATTATCCTCTTGAATTAAATGCATCAGATAAAGCTAGAGTTACAGCTGATACGACATTTACTATAAAAGGTTGGATATTTCCTGCTGCTCAAAATGCTGTTGATAATATATACGTTGTTAATTCTAATTTCTATGCTGTAAGTGGAACTGAAAACACAGGCACAGTATTAACATTAGATAATTACCCAACTTTAAGAACCCAGTTATCAGGCTTATCTGCTATAACCGAAACAGTAACCGTTTCAGCTACTCAAAATGAAATCGAAGCATTTGAGTTAAACCAATCATAATGAAAAGATTCGGACAAAAATTTAATGTTAAGAGTGATTCAAGTAATAAACTAATTTACAGTGAATTTCAAAGAACTTTTGTTTTTAAGTCTCCTTACATAGGTAAGATAGGTGATAATGGCAATACGTTAGGGTTGCCATCTACTTATCAAGTTTATCTAAGTGCTGCTGAAACTTCATTTTTATCTGACTCTCTTTCAAGTGCAAATTTAAGCAGTGTTGATTTATATTCTAATTTAAGAACATTATCGTCAACTTATCCAGCATTTTCAGGTTATAATGTATCTGATTTAGGTATAACACCTTACTTTAATGTAAATTCAAGCACTGTGGAGGTAGGTTTAGGAGCGTTATCAGGTCTAGCAACCGGTCATTTTAGATTTATTTTAACTGGTCCTGGTGGTTATCTAGTTTTTCCTGGAGATGGGTATGGTAATAATACGTATGATAGTCCATTTTATATACAATCACGTTTAGTTTCAGTTACACCAACACCTACAGTAACATATACACCAGGAGCTACACCAACTCAAACAAGAACAACAACTAACACACCTACACAAACAAGAACACCTACATTTACACCTACTCAAACTAAATCTGTTTCTGTTACTGCAACTGTAACGAGAACACCTACTAATACACCAACACCTACCCCGACTCTATCAGTAACACCTACAAACACAGTGACTTCATCCGTAACACCTACGCAAACACCTACATTAACTAGAACTAGAAGTCAAACGCCTACCGTAACAAGAACCGCTACTCAAACCGGTACTCAAGCTCCTACTAGAACAAGAACACCTTCAAGATCCAGGACACCAACTAACGCATAATGTTTATTTTAAATTAATAGATTATAGATAAATAATAATGTGGCAGGAATACCAACATTTAGAGACTTAATAAGAAGTGCTAATCCAGGACCTCAAGTAGGTTCTAATTGGTCGAAAGCTAATGTTCATGGTAGGCCAGATATTACACCTACCCCGACACCTAATGTAACGTTTTCACCTACACTTACAATTACTGCTACATCTACGCGTACCAATACACAGACAGCTACACCTACTTCAACTATTACCAGAACCGAAACTAGAACACAAACACCTACTAGATCAGGTACACCAGTAGCAACAGCTACCAATACAATTTCTGCAACTCAAACGAGAACGAATTCAGCAACTCAAACTAGAACATGTACTAGAACGAGAACACAAACTCCTTCTCAGACAAGAACAAGAACACAATCTCCTACACCAACACCCGGTGTTACTGCATCTCGTACATATACACCGACATATACAAGATCAAGAACACAAACAGCTACCCAATCTAGAACAAGAACACAAACCGCAACTTATACATTAACTAAATCTAATTCACCTACAGTAAGTGGTTATTCAACACCAACACCTACTTGTACAAGATCTAGAACAGCGACTCAAACACCAACAAGAACAAAAACACCTACATTGACTTTCAATTGTGCAACCCCTACACCTACACCAACTCAGACGAGAACAAATACACAAACCAGAACAAGGACAAAGACAATAACAACTTCAATTTCTTCTACTACTACATAATATGGGAAAAGGTAATAAAAATACATTCGGACGTTCATTAATGAAGTATGTTAGCAGCAGACTTCCTTATCAGTCATATCAAACTGTTGACACTCTTAATGACGTCAATCCCAAATATAAATTGTTTCAAGGCGAAGGTAGTAGACGAGAAGATGCTTTACAGAGACAATCTATTTCATCATCAACACCTATTAATAATAGCGCAGTTGGTGATATCGCAATGGACAAGGGCTTTCAGGAGTTCATGTATGCAAATATTCAACAGGATAAAGCAGCAAGAATTCGTGATTATAGAGTGATGGCTGCTTTTGCAGAGGTTGCAGATGCTCTTGATGAAATTTGTGATGAAGTAATTAACAAAGACGCTAATGGTGAAATAATTAAACTTAATTTTATACATAGAGAGTTTAAACCACATGAGCAAAAACAATTACAAGATGAATTTCAAAAGTTTGTTAGTTATTTTGATTTAGAGCATAAAGGTTGGGAATATTTCAGACAATTATTAGTTGAAGGTGAGGTTTATTGGGAGCATATTATTCATAAAGATCATCCTCATGAAGGTATTTTAGGCACAGTTCAGATACCTACTGAACTTATCGACCCAATTTTTGGTAATATTCAAAATAGTATCATTCAAGGTTACCTTTTAAGAAAGCCTGTCTTTAATGAACAAAACCCAACTAAGGTTGAGGATATGCAACTCATTCCAATGGATAAAAATCAGGTTACCTATATTAACTCTGGTATTTGGAATGATAATAAGACAATTAGATTACCTTACTTAGAGAATGCTAGAAGAGCTTATAGACAATTATCTCTCATTGAAGATGCAATTGTTATATATAGATTAGTAAGAGCACCTGAGAAGTTAGTATTCAATGTAGATGTAGGTAATATGTCACCTCCTAAAGCAGAAGGTTATCTAAGAAATCTTCAGCAAAAATATTGGAGTAGACATACTTATGATACTGACAGTAGTGGTCAGGTAATGAAATTTTCACCTCAGTCAATGCTTGATTCTTTTTGGTTTGCTAAAAGAGCAGGTAGTGAAGGTACAAGCGTTACAACATTAGCTGGTGGTCAGAATTTAGGAGAGTTAGAAGACTTAATGTACTTCATGAAGAAGTTATATAAGTCACTTAAAGTACCTGTTACTAGATTAAACCCTGAGCAATCATTTCAAGACGGTACAGATATTTTGAGAGAAGAGCTTAAGTTTGCTCGTTTCATTATTCGTATGCAAATGCAGTTTGCTGCAGGATTAAAGAATGGCTTTATAACTCATCTTAAACTTAAGAAATTATGGGAGAAATATAATCTTAAAGAAATGCATTTAGATTTGGAATTTAATGTTCCTTCTAATTTCTTTGAGATGAGAGAGCAGCAAAAGCTTGAGCTTAGAGTTAATAACTGGTCAGGTTTAACTAATAGTGAGTTTGTTTCTAATACATGGGCTCAGAAGAAGTACTTAGGTTGGTCTGATATTGAAGTTAAAGCTAATAGAGAATTTTTACGTAAGGATAAAGAACTTCAATGGGAATTAGCTCAAATTGAAGCTAGTGGTCCTAACTGGAGAGAAGCTATGACAGCTGGTGGAGCCGAGGGGGGTGAAGGTATGGAAGCTGGTGGAGTAGCACCTCCTGCTGGTGGTGGTTCAGGCCTACCCCCTGATTTCGGTCCCCCGCCAGAAGGTGGAGGTCCTGAAGTTACAGGAGCAGAAGTACCACCTGAAGGTGCTGCTCCGGCAGGAGAACCAGCACCCGTTCAATAAATAGTAATATGAGCGATTGTAATTACTCCTCTTGTTGCGGTGGCGAATCTTCAAGTAGCCAAAAACCTAAAAAAGAATCTACAACTTACCCTAATAGCTGTGGCGCTTCTTGTACATGCTGTACAGATAGTGGAACATCCTATTGTTGTTGTAGTTGTTAATAAATAATAATATGTCAAGACAAGATATAGGCACAATAAAAGGTTATTTCGAAACCGGGGATGTACCAACAGCAGAACAGTTTGGTAATCTTATTGATTCAACATACAATTCAACATCCGGTATTGAAACATTATCTACAGGTTATTCTAATTTAAGTGTTATATCTCTTAGTGCAGAAGAAATAATTATAAATGATTTAAGGGGATCAAATCAAGATTTAGTTGTTAGTACGCCAGGTGGAACAGCTACTCTTACTATTACAAACGGTATCATTACAAATATTTCTTAGTATATATTGATTATTCTCAAAGCCATCTAAATACTGGTATGTTAAGTTTTGGATGGCTTTTTCGTCTCTTTAAAAGAAATAATTCTTCGTGCAAATACGTAAGTAAAACGTGTTGTACACCTGCTCCTACTGCAACTAAAGCAAAGACTTACGATATTAAACCTCAAAATGTTTATTCATGTGGATGCTCCACAGTAAACACATGTTGTTGTGGTGGTAGTAATAATGGTTATAGACAGTCACCTTACACTAAAAATTATAAGAAACCTGGTTCTAATAATCACGGTTATCATCCAATTAACACTACATTCTGTAATACTTGCTGTTGTGCTGCTCCTGCACCAGCTCCTATCCCTCCTACACCTACATCTTCTTATAACTCACCTACACCGACACCAGCTTCTACTACATGTAGTTGTATTAATTTTTATGAAACTCAACAACAAGTTAGCTGTGGTGTAACTCCTACACCAGCACCAGCTGTAACTTGTGTTACTCAAACCGTTGAAGCTGCAGTAGAGGAAGCACCTCAACCAGCAGCAGATTATGTTCTTCCTAAAGAAGGTCACATATTCATTATGAATGGTTACGGTGTTAATTTGGATATTGATGGAACAAGTGTTGTTGGTTTCATTGATATGGGGGTTGATGTTAATGTTAAGCCTGGTCAAAAGGTTTTAATACATCATCATAGTGGTCAATACGAAGGTAAAATCGGTGTAATTGTTAGTGAAACAAATACCGAACGTAACCCTTCTATGGATCAAATATTAATTCAAAAAATATTAGATGTCTGAGATTAATGGGAAAAAGGTTATCTTTTACATGCTAAGAAGGAGTGAGGAAGAAGGTGAAAGTATATCAGCTGTCACTAAAGTAACCTGCGCTTATCTTCATGGTACCATTATCTTCAGTTCTGATACTACAAGAATAAACAAAACATTCAGAATTCAAAAAGATCTAATTAGTAAATATATCGACGAATATGATTTCACAAAGTCTTTAGATTCATACTAAAGTAATAAATAATCATATATGCCAACCGTAGATGCAGCAAAGATCAAGATACGTAGAGGTAAAGATATTGATAGAAAAAAAGTCATCTTAGATGAAGGTGAATTAGGTTATACTATAGATACTAAACGTACCTTTATCGGTGATGGTTCAACATACGGTGGAAGTGCTGTCGGTTCAAAGAATTTTAACGTAAATTCCCGAACAGGTGCAACCGCAGCAGTTGCCGGTGATTTTGTTTTTGATAATAACCTCTTTTATTGTTTAACTGGTACTAACTATGAAGTACTTTCAAGTTGGTTAAATTTAGCACCAAGAACAGATAACACAACATTAAAGTATGATACTAATAATAAACTTTATGTTGTACCAGGTTCGTTAACATTAGGTTCGGTAGGTGATGGTTTAGCATTAGATGCAAGTAACATACCTTATGTTAATTTTAATGTTGATACTGAGACAAATGCATTTTTTAGTTTCGATAGTGGTGCAATTAAAGTAGGTTCATTAACTAATATTTCACACGGCGGGTTAGGTTATCAAGATACTTCAACATCTACTCAGCATCATGCAAATGCAACAACTTCAACACCAGGTTTTATAAGTGATACGGCTTTTACTAAGTTATGTGCAAGTCCTTTTCCTGCTGCAGAAGCTGCTGATGGTAATACAATAGTTAATGCAATTAATTCATATGCAACTACAGGAATTAATGCAAGTAAGATTTCAGGTGCATTAAATGCAACAGTAGCGACTACATCTAACACTTTAAGAAGAAAATTAGGAGATCAAGCTAGTATCGTTGAAACTTTATCAGGTGGAGATGTAACGACACCTTATAACTTTTTAAATAGAGAAGATTTTCCAGGTACAATATTTGATACTGCAGTACCTACATCTTATATTTCTAATCAAGGAGCGTTTGCTAATTTCAAAATAGGTAGTTTTGCAGCAAGTGCACCTTCTACTGCTAACTATCAAGATAAAGCATTTCAATTACCAGCAGGTGACGGTAGAGTTTATTCTATCTTTATACAAAATCCTTCTGATGATACTAATTTATTAGCTTATACAGCAGCTTACCCTGAAGTATATGTCGAATCTTGTGATTATAATGCATCAGGTTCCACATTACAGGATAATGTTTTAGCAGTAATCAATGGTTTTACCACTGTTAATGGAGAACAAGCATTTGAAGCATGGGTTGATAGTAACAACATTTATATACAGTGTTTAATAAGAGGTTATACACCAACTTATGACAGTACATTTGCTCAAGGGTATGGTGGTTATCAAATCGCTGATGGAAGTGTTACCTATGCTAATGCTAACACATATGCAAGTAAAAATGGTTCGGGGGTTAGTGCAGCTGATAATAGTGGAGGTACAATACCTGCATCAATGTTTGGTTGGGTTTGTTTAGATACTACAACACAAACATTAAGTGGTAGGGGTAAATATTCAGTTCATACAATAGCAAGTTTTCCTGCTAAAGCATCTATTTCTAATGGAGATTATTTCTTAGTTTATGACACCGATTATAATAGAACGTGTGTTTATTATGATGTAGATGGGTCAGCAACTCAACCTGATATTTCAAATGCTGAACAACATAGAGGGTTTATAACTAATTTTGTTAAAGTAGATATTAGTGGTGATACTACTAGTGATGAAGTTGCAGCATCTACAAATTCATCTTTAACTTCTGATAGTTATTTTTCAACAGTTTATAATGTAAGTTACAGTTCACCAACAATGACATTTACATCTTTAAATGTAGGTTATACAGACGGCGTGGTAAACAGAATTGGAGTTGGTTTGGCATCAGGTACATTTACTCCTAATGCTGAAGCAGGTTCACCTGATGTATTAGCATTAAATGGAGCCTTCTTTAATGCATTTAAAGTAGCATCACCTGTAACTGCACCTCAAGATGAAATAGTTATACCTGGTAAAGCTCAGCAAACATTAATAGATGATAATTCAACAACAGTTAATGTTCAATCAATTTTAAAATTTAGATAATATGGCAAGCGTAGAAATCACAGATAATACAATTATAAGGTCATTAGTAAGAAAAGGTACTAATGATGAAAGACGCCAAATTACTTTAGAAGAAGGTGAGTTGGGATATACCACCGATACTAAAAGGCTTTTTATTGGTGATGGTATAGGTGCAGGCGTTACTGCTGGTACCAAATATCTAGGTGCATTGTCCGAGTTACCTGCTAGTTTATCACCACAACCTGGAGATTTCTTTACTTGGAATGGTGGTTTATATGCAAGAAAAACCACTGTTGGTCAAGATGAAAATTTAGGTAACATTGATTTAGGTTACGATAAGTTGGGTTTAGCAGCTAACCCTAATGAAGGTTTAGCAATTAGTAGTGGAAGTTTAAATGTATTAGTTGATGATTCGACCATTACAATTAACACAGAAAATAAATTACAAGTTGATACTTTAACTTACAGTAATTTACCTACTAGTGAATCATATAACCTTTTAGGTAACCCTGACGGAACAACAGCAGCACCTTCTGAAATACAGGTTGGTGAAAATAGTATGTTAGGTAGAATTGCATCAGGTAATATACAATCTGTTACTTTTGATCAAATATTAACCAATGCATCTGATCCCACAGTTTCAAGTTTAAAAATAACCGGTTTAACAGGATCAACAACAAGATCATTATTTGTTAATAGTTCAGGACAAATTACTACATCAACCGGAAGCGGTACAGGTTCACCATTGTACGTTGTATCAATTGATCAATCAGGTACCATTCATTATGATTATAATATTGATACAGTTACTCCTTATAACGATCTAACTACAGCTTTAACAGAGTTTAACATATCTTATATAGGTTCTCCTGCAACAACAGGTAACGGTCAATATATAAGTGAGGACCCAGGTGGCTTTTTAGCTAATAGTGCTAGTATTGTAACAAACGGTTCATCAAATTTAGGAATATATAAAATAGTATTTGATTCACCTCACCCTGATTACACAGGTCAAATGATTCATGAAGCTTCTTCTACTAATTTTATGCCTTCAAGGTATACAGGTAATAAATGGATGACATCAAATCAACCAACTTTAAACCTGTTTTGGGAAAATAGTAGTACTATTTGGTTATATGTTTCAGTACCAATCTTTAGTAATGTAAATCGTGATGCAAAAGGTTATTTGACTGGTCAAATTTTATCAGCTGGTACACCTGATAGTAGAACTAGATTTCAAGTGAAAATTTATTAATATTGATATATGAGTGAGATTATTAAAGAGACCGATGGAGTTAAATTAGATAAATGTGTTCTCTGTAATGCAGATACACCATATACCGAGCATACCCATATTGATTACCGCAATTTCTATGTTGAAGGCGCAGGTCAATTATGTGGAGAATGTTACGATAAAGTTTACGGATCTAACAAAGATAATTTACTGTTAGGATAAATAATAGTATATGGATGCAGATAATCATTTGTTAGTTGAAAGGTATTTTTCTACTAATAACAGTCCTTACGAAAAAGTGACTGGTACTTCTAAGCATGTTAAATTTGCATCTCCTCAAACTTTTCAAACAGATCTATTAAAGATCTATAGTGAGTCAGGAACCTCAAATCTACCTTCAATTTATAAATTAGTTCATGAAAACTTTAAAGATGTGGAAATGTCTTTGAGTCATTCAGAAGGCTATAAGCATCTATACTGTGCGGCTATAGGTGATTATGAAATTGAAGGTAGCCAGGTTCACTTTTTACACCCAAGACCAAAAGTCTCACTATATGAAAATACCTCTCTAGATAAGTGGTCATCACTTGCTATCTTTAAGAGAGGTACTTCTACAGCTTTATTTAGAATCTAGGCCCTGGAGTCGGCATAGGTGTATTTTTAATAGCTTCCTTTATTTGATGTTTCTTAATCTTGTTTTCTTCTATATTTGAAGCGTTTTTATTTGACATTGCTTTTACTTCTGCTAATTGCGGAACAATCTTTTCAGCACTTCTACCTACTACATAACCACCCAAACCAATTGTCATAAGGTTAAACAACTTATCCGGTAGTTCTAATATAGGAAGAAGACTAGATGGACCAAATAACCCAATTATGTTATTAAGTAAGGGAGCAATAAGATAATTGTTAGCTAATATAAAGATAATAATCCACATCAACGCAGGTCTCCAGTTACGTTGAAAAGCATTACCTTTAACTTCAGCTAAAATTAAGTCTTTTTGAGCCATGATAACATTGTTCTGGTTATCAAGTACTTTTGTTTCCAAATCATTTTGGATTTTATCTATTTCTGCTTGAGCTAAAAGCTGATCTTCTTTTCTGGATATGAACTTATTGATCACATCGGATATAGGTTTAGCAGCTCCTGCTATAATTGAACTTACACCAATCATAAAAATATTTAGTTGAACTTAGAGAGAATAAAGTTATAATATTTGTATATGAAAACGAACGCATATAAAGTTGTTGTTAGTATCAAGGATGCCGAAACCATGATTACTGGATCAGACAATATTATCGATATCGATGCTTTTACTGCTATGGATGCTCATAGAGAGGTACAAGATAAGATTGATTGGCGTCTTCAAGAAATCAAAGAAGTGTTTCTCGTGAATGGAAATAGCGACGGTCAGCTTGTCTATTCATTGAAGGACGGTTTCATCGAAGATTAAATAATAATATGGCTAAAGTTGTAAACTTTTTTCAAACCGTTCCGGATTTGAAGTTATTAACTTTGGGTTCAAAATATTTTAGAGTTGGTAAATGTGATATTGCATTGACTAAAAATCAAAATATTTTTCTTAAAACTCCCCCTGAAATTGATGCATCTAATAGAGAAGTAGCTAGTCAATATATTAACAGTATTATTGATTATATTGTTGAAGAAGGCTTTGTTCCTAAAGCAAAAGAAAACAAAAAAGTACATATTTGGGTATATAACTAATGGGTAGATCAATATCTAAGAAGGCATCTAAACTAGAGTACTGGCATACTTGGGTTCATGATGATTACAAAGGCATTTATTTTATTAGAGATTATCATACATGCAGAATAGAAATTATTAGATATTGTAAAGGTGAAGTAGACCCTGTTACTAATCATACTTTCGAAAAAGTTACTTATGTTCCTACATTATGCGGAATTAGATTGAATAGGAGTTGGGATAATACAAATGATGATCATCCAATTTATTTCAACTCCTTAGAAAGTGCCAAACATCATGCATGTAAAAAGTGGGATTTGAACAAAGCTATGTACCCTATATTATTTAGTGATATGAGAAAAGGTGGTAGTATGGTTAGAAACATGGTTAAAGCAAACGAAGAGTTACAAAAGTCTGGTAAGTACAATCCTTATGGAGAATAAATATTTGTATGTACGGAATGCCAGATAGAGACTCA
>Ga0222715_10003566_pt1 | contig 13858 bp, 9 predicted proteins | sample C33_9DmetaG_FD_165056 | JGI IMG/M metagenome (GOLD analysis project Ga0222715, IMG submission 165056) | Estuarine water microbial communities from San Francisco Bay, California, United States - C33_9D | ecosystem: Environmental > Aquatic > Marine > Unclassified | place: USA: California...
GTGACCTAGTAGAAGTATTGAAACCAAGTTTTTTATAAAAAAATAAACCCACAACTTTAGGGATTGTGGGGTAGACTTGTGATCGCGACAGGATTCGAACCTGTGACCGTCTGCTTAGAAGGCAGATGCTCTATCCAGCTGAGCTACGCGACCGATATTTATTCACTCATTAGGGTCAAAATGTGCGATTGGAAATTGGAATGCGCTAGCACAGCTGAACTCTGATTTGCCGATAGACATTTCGCGACCTAAAAAAAGGATGCGGAGAGACTGGGATTCGAACCCAGGCAACACTTTCGCGTTGACAGATTAGCAATCTGCTCCATTACCACTCTGGCACCTCTCCAATTTTAACTCCAAAGAGTGGGCAAAAATAAGCTTTCAAATGCAATCCGCCAACAAATAATTACGTAGGGTAAAATTTGTATTTTTTGAAGTATAGCTAAAAAATATAATTATGATAAATCCATATCCTTTGTTAAAGCACGAACAAGCCTATTGTCGTTAAAAAACTCACTTAAAACAACTTTTAAAACAGTATAGAATGGAACAGCCAAAAGCATTCCTAAAGGTCCTGCTAGTAATCCTGCCAATATGATAATTAAAAAGATTTCTAGGGGATGTGATTTGACACTATTAGAAAAAATAATCGGCTGTGAAAAGAAATTGTCTATAAGTTGACCAATGATGAATCCAATAAGCACATAAATAGTTTTAGGGACGATAACTGTAGCCACATCTGCGCCAAGATTACTTGTCATGGTCAACACCACCATAAATAGTCCGCCTACTAATGGACCAATGTAGGGGATGATATTAAAAAGCGCACATATGAGCCCAATAGTCAAAGCATTTGGAATACCAAAAAGGAGCAATACCCCCGAATAAAACAAAAATAAAATGGTAATTTGAAGAAGAATTCCATTAAAATACCTAGAAAGTAACGTAACTATTCTTGTAAATGAGCGTTCTATTCGTTCTTTTTTGTCAACAGCAAAAACGATTAGAATACTTTTTAGCAGTAGTGAACTATCTTTTAGAAGGAAAAAACTAATAAATAACACAGAAAATAATGCAATAGTAAATCCTCCAAGAAAGCCCAAAAAACCGTTAATAAAATTGGGTAAAAAGGTAAAATCTACTTTGGAAAATAAGGAGGTAATGCGTTCTGTCAAATTGACATCATATTTGCTGAAATAAAGTTCCAAATCCGAAACAAGTATAAGTAAGTCTGCTTCCCATTGGTCAATTTGCAATAGCGATAAGTTTTGTGCTTGTGTTGCAATAACAGGGACAATCAGCGAGCCCAGTCCAAATAGAAGCAACAATAAAAATAAAAGCGTTGTTAAAGTAGCTAAAGTGTTTTTAAACTTCAGACGACGCATTAATAACCCTTTTAAAGGTTGCCCAATTAGGGAAACTACAACGGCTAAAAACACATATCCCAATAATGATTTCGCCATTACGAGAAGCTGGAAAAGGGCGATTAGTCCAATAATGATTAAAAAAGCCTGTACAATTCCTCGCGTTAGTGTGTTTGCATTCATTGTTCTAAATTACAGATTTTTATTGGGCGTGCAATAGTATAGTTGTATGAAGAGCAATTAGGGCTGCTGTTTCGGTACGCAGTCGGTTTTCACCTAGATGTACAGCTTGGATATTATGTTTTAACGCCCACCTAATTTCTTCATTTGTAAAATCGCCTTCAGGTCCAATGAGTATGCAAACATTGCGCTGATGGCTAATTGCCTTTATTAAGGGTTCTTTATCACCATTTTCACAATGAGCAATGCAACTCAAAGGCGCTTTTGTTTTTAAATTCTCTAGAGGAGTCAGGGGATCTAAAATTGGCATGTAAGCACCTAATGATTGTTTAAGTGCGGAACTAATAATTTTATTACAACGCTCAATTTTTAAATGTTTACGCTCACTCCTCGAGCAAAGAATTGGTGTAATTCGATGTATACCAAGTTCTGTGGCTTTTTCTAAAAACCATTCAAATCTATCTAGGTTTTTTGTTGGCGCTATGGCTATGTGAACTTGACTTACAGGTGGTTCTATGCACTCTTCTTTGGTGATATTCACTGCACATTGTTTTGTGCTTAAAACCTCTAAATTTCCCCAAAACAAAGTTCCTTTTCCATTTGTAAGGCGTAAGGTTTCACCAGAACGCTTTCGTAGAACACGAGCAATATGTTTGCTTTCATGTTCATTAAAAACATAATTGCTAGCGTCAGTTTCAAGATCAGGTGTATAGAATTGTTGCATTAGATTGATATTCTGGCTTTTGGTTCACTTGTCAACAAGGAGCTTTTACCATCTTTTAACTTTAAATGTCCTGCTATGGCAATCATTGCGGCATTGTCAGTAGTGTAGGGTAATGGTGGTAAATAAACGGCTATGTTTATCTGTTCGAGAGCTTGTCTAAGTCCACTATTTGCAGACACACCCCCACCTAAAACCAGTTGTTGTAATCCTGTCTCAGAAATTGCTTTTTTAACTTTATTTGTCAAAATTTCGATTATTGAATTTTGTATGGAAGCACACAAATCATAGAGATTTTCTTCAATGAAATTTTTGTTTTTGTCTTGCTCTTGACGCAAAAAATATAACACACTTGTTTTTAGTCCACTAAAGCTAAAGTCTAAGCCATCAACATTTGGTTTTCCAAACGAAAAGCGTGGTTGTCCTTTTTTTGCATAGCGATCCATTATTGGTCCAGCAGGGTAGGGCAAGCCTAACATTTTACCGGTTTTATCAAAAGCTTCTCCAGCCGCATCATCTTTAGTCTCACCCAAAATAGTGAATGATGATGAATTTTCAACCCGAACAAGTTGTGTATGTCCGCCCGAAACAGTCAACCCTAAAAAGGGAAAGGAGGGAGTTGGGTATTCATCATCTATAAAGTGTACCAAAAGATGTGCCTGCATGTGATGCACAGCAATTAAAGGAATGTTTAGTGCTAAAGAAAGGGATTTTGCAAAAGCATTTCCCACCAGCAAAGAACCTAAAAGTCCTGGCCCTTGTGTATAAGCAACTGCAGTTAGGTCATTTTTATCGATATTTGCTTTTGATAGCGCAGCTTCGACAACAGGAATAATTCGTTGCACATGTGCTCTTGATGCCAACTCTGGGATTACACCCCCATGTGTTTGATGTTCAAGTTGTTGTGCAACCACATTGGCATGCAGTTTGCCATCAATAAGAACGGCTGCTGCGGTGTCGTCACATGAGGTTTCAATTCCTAAAATAATTGTTGCCACGAGATAATGTTATTTGTACAAAATTAAGATATTGAATCATAACCCTTCAAGACTTCGAAAAATCAAACGAATATTTATTATAATCTTCGTCTTTTTGTTGTTGTTTACAGGGGCACTATTACTCCCATTTACCCAGACGTTTATCGGCCAACGTTTAACTTCAGCTTTATCAGAACGCTTTGAAACAAATGTATCCATCCACAACATTAAAGTATCCCCTTTTGGATTTGCAATTCTAAAAGATATTTTAGCTGTTGACCATAAAAGTGATACCCTAATCTACGTAGGTTATGCGCGCACAAATGTTTTAGAAATTAATAAAATTATTCAGGGCGATAACAATTTGGGAGATGTAATTCTTCGAAACGTAGACATAAATGTGGTGACCTATAAAGGGGAGGATACTTCAAATATGAACACTTTTTTTAAAAAATTTGAAAGTCCTAGTACACCCAAAAAATCAGCTACTAGGGTTTATATTTCATCAGTAAGTTTAACTGATGTAAATGTTCATATTGAAAATCAAAATAAGCCACAAAGAAAAAATTTGAGGTTTACAGATATCGCTGCGGTGCTGAAAAATTTTAAAATTGAGCAAGATATCATTCAATCGGATATTATATCGCTAGAAACAAAAACGAATGTCGGAGACAGATACTTTGCGTATGTATCAGGTGCTTATGCTTTATCACCTACTCAAATGCTTTTATCAAACGCAACAATTAAAACACCACTAAGTACTATGGACATTAGTGTTGCTCTAAATTATCCTAAGGACGGTTTAAAATCTTTTGTAGATAGTGTGCAATTTGACGTTCAAGTAAAAGAGGGAATCTTCGGTGCATCGGAGCTGAATGACATTATTCCAGGATGGCCTATGACTGCCTCGTCTTTTAGGGGAAGTGTCTTTGGAACTTTCCAAGATTTTTCTTTTATCAATACGTCGTTAGATTTTGATAAAACGCAAATAGATTTTTCCTTTCAGACTAAAGACTTGTTCGATGAAAAGAAACGAAAACTAATTGGAGCATTCAGCTTAAATTCATCTGATTTGTCTGAAGTAATTGATGGGAGTTCTTTTCTTAAGGAAAGAAATTTTTTTGATGCATTAGGATTATTACAAGGGAAATGTGATGTCGAATTAGATAAAAACAAGTTGCTGCTCGATTTGCAAATGGAAACCTCTTTAGGAGCAATTGATATAAAAGCTTCCTACGATAATTCGGTTAAAAAACCTTCTTATACAGCCAAACTTTATTCGGAATCTTTTGATGTTGGTGCTTTAACTAGAATTCCTACACTTGGCAATTCTGGACTTAATTTAGCTCTAAGCGGAAAGGGGATAGATATAAATAAAGTAGCAGCAGAAGCTAGTGGCGAACTCATTAACTTTGAGTATCGTGATTATGTATATGATCGTGTTAATCTTGAAGGGAGCTTAACTTCCGAAAAATTTGATGGGAAAATGATTATTGAAGATAATGCTCTCGATTTGGACTTATTAGGGCAATTAGACTTTGCCTCAGAAATTCGAAATTTTTCTTTCACAACAAACATTAATAAAGCTGATTTTTCTGCGTTGGGGTGGGTTCCAAGTACTGCAAAAGGTGTTTTTTCCGGATCGGTTGATCTTGCCCTTCAAGGAAATTCTATTGATGAACTAATAGGGGATTTATATATTGATAAAGGCAAACTCACAACTCCTAATAATACATACTCATTTTCTTCTCTTGCCGCCCAATCTAGGTTATCCAATAATATCCGTCTAATCAATCTTTCTTCAGAAGATATAGCAACTGGACTGCTGTTTGGAACCTTTAATCCTTCTGAGCTATTGCCATTGCTTCAAAATGCAATTGGTAGCCAATTCAAAAACTTTATCCCACACCCAATTTCGCCTAATCAATATGTTGATTTTAATTTTAATATTAGAAGTAAAATTGCCTCAGCAATTTTTGGGGAAATGCTGTCTTTAGATGATAATACATTTATTAAAGGGAAAGTCAACCCTGACAAAAAGCTTTTTAAACTGACTATTAAGTCTCCAAATCTTAGGGCTTTCAAAACAGAATTTAATACTGTTGAGCTACAGATTGACACACAGAATCCGTTGTATCATTCCTTTGTTTCTGTAGATGGATTAAAAAACGAACGTGTTTCATTGGAGCAATTGAACTGGATAAATTCAAAAGTAAACGACAAGCTCTATGGGCATTTAGAGTTCATCTCTTCTGCCAAATTACAGCAGCTAAATCAATTCAACACATCATTTACAATTGATGATAAAGAACAAGCGGTTTTAGAAATTCAAAATGCTGATTTTTATTTTAATGATAAGCGTTGGTTTATTGATACAAATGATAGTTTACCAACACTTATTGCTAAAAACACAAAGGAATTTACTTTATCTGATTTTGTAATTAAGACCGATGATTCAAGTATTTCGGCGAACGCTAAACAAAACGGTGAGAATTCTTTTTCTTTGGATTTAATCTTTGAGAAAGTTGCCTTAAATGACTTTTTATCGAACGAAAAAAATAAATGGGAGGGTGTGATTGATGGCTTTATGAATTTGCAGCAGTCGTCAATGCAATATGGGGGAAACTCTAGTCTGAAGGTAGAGAATCTAATTTTAAATAATGCTTCTCTTGGAGATGCCTACCTTACTCTGAGGTCTCAAGAAGACCAAAGTGATTATCAATTAGCTTTTCGAATTGAAGAAGAAGAGGAAGATGTAGTAGCAGCCCATGGAACTATAGGATTTAAAAACTTTAAACCCGAACTCAACATTACTGCAAATTTTATAAACTATAACCTGTCGGTTTTAGAGGGACTAACTGATGAAGTTTTAAATCCTTTTAAAGGGTTAGCAAATGGAACAATAGACATTAACACTACAGCGGGGAATTTTTATCCAAGCGGCACTTTATATGTTGACCAACTGACGTTAGGTGTTCCGTATTTAAATACAACATATCAATTTGATAAAACAATTCCTTTTGTATTTGAAAAGGATCAGATTAGAATTCATGATGCGGGATTTACATCGGGAATTAACGAGTTCGGGATGCTTAATGGTGTGTTGCAACATCAATCGTTTTCTAATTGGGGTTTAGACATGCAGATTGATGCAGAAAACCTAGAAGTGATTAATACATCATTCTCCGAAGATGCACTTTATTATGGCAAAGCGTTTTTTAATGGGAATGCACACTTGCATGGCTCTTTTGCCTCTATGCAAATAGATGTTTTAGGAAAAACAGCGTCTGGTACTAACTTGTATATTCCTTTACAGTATGATACAGCTATTGGAGATGTTTCTTATATAAATTTTGTAGAAAAACAACCGAATACAATCCAAACGCCTATTGAACTTGCTAAAGTAAAGGGTCTTCAAATGAATTTTGATTTAGAAGTTACGGCTGATGCAGAGGTTGAGATTGTTGTTGATCCAGAGACTAAGAGTTCTTTGCGTGGAAAGGGAGTAGGAAACTTATTGCTAGAAATTGACACTGCGGGATCATTTGCAATGTGGGGCGATTTTATTGCGCTTGAGGGACTTTATAATTTCAAAAACTTCGGAGTAATTGACAAAACCTTTAATCTACTTCCAGGAGGAACTATAGTATGGGAAGGAGATCCTCTTGGAGCCCAATTAAATATGCAAGCTGTTTATGAAGTTCCTGGAGGCGCAAACCCCGCTATTCTTCTAGAGGGTGATAATATAAGTCAAAAGATTCCTACTGATGTTAAAATAAACCTCTTTGGAAACTTATTAAACCCAGAGACACCCACGTTTGAGATTGATTTTCCGAACACTTCGGGTGTTGTGAAAAATGAACTTAACTACAGGCTCAACGATCAAGAAAGACGACAGCTTCAGGCAATTTCATTGCTTACACAAGGATCATTTATAAATGAAGTGTCTCTTGCAGCAATTTCCAGTCAAACCCTTACAAATAATCTTTTCCAAAAAGCTTCTGGAGTTTTTGACAATATTTTTACTAATGAAAATGACAGGTTAAATCTTAGTCTCAATTATTTACAAGGTGACCGAAACGCAGCCGCTTCGATTAAAAACCGTGACCGTTTGGGAGTTAGTCTCTCTACAAACATCAATGAGCGCATTCTTATTGATGGTAAAGTAGGTATTCCCGTTGAAAGTGAAGAGGAAACTACCATTGTAGGTGATGTTAAAGTAGAATTCTTATTGAACAAACAAGGAACCCTTCGTGCACGTGTTTTTAATAAAGAAAATGAATTCCAATATTTTGGCGATGAATTGGGATACACACAGGGCCTTGGGATAAGCTATCTTGTACGCTTTGATTCTTTCGAAGCGCTCGTTCAGAAAATTTTCAACAAAAAAAAATAAATCTTTAGGGTTAAAACTACATATAAAGTGTAGGGAATTTAATAATTTTGCAACGCAATTTTTATTGATGACTTCAACTAATAGCAATATTTCTAAAATCACAAAAATAGCTGTCTTGACTTCTGGTGGTGATTCTCCAGGGATGAACGCAGCTATCCGCTCAGTTGTTCGATCATGTGCTTATTACAAAATCTCTTGTTTTGGAGTTAAGCAAGGCTATCAGGGTTTAATTGAAGGAAAAATAAATCCTCTAGGGCCACGTTCGGTAAACAATATAATTAATAAAGGAGGTACGATCCTTAAATCTGCCCGATCTAATGAATTTAGAACTAAAGAAGGGAGAGAAAAAGCTTTTCACAATTTACAAAAGCAAGGTATTGAAGCACTTGTAGTAATTGGAGGTGATGGAAGTTTTACTGGAGGGCTTATTTTTCAAGAGGAATTCGAAATTTCTGTAATTGGTATTCCAGGCACAATAGACAATGATATATTCGGAACCTCACATACGTTAGGTTATGACACTGCCCTTAATACTGTTGTTGAAGCTGTTGATAAAATTCGGGACACTGCTATATCCCACAATCGATTATTCTTTGTAGAGGTTATGGGTCGTGATGCTGGGCATATTGCTTTAAATACAGGAATTGGTGCTGGTGCCGAAGAGATTTTAATTCCAGAAGAAGATATGGGATTAGAACGATTATTAGAATCGTTAAAGCGTTCAAAAAAATCTGGTAAACTTTCTAGTATTGTGATGGTTGCTGAGGGTGATAAAATTGGAAAAAATGTGTTCGAATTGGCTGAATATATTGAAGAAAACCTTCCTGATTATGAAGTGCGAGTTTCGGTTTTAGGTCATATGCAGCGGGGAGGAGCACCAACGTGTTTCGACCGTGTTTTAGCAAGTCGTATGGGCCTTAAAGCTGTTGAGGCCTTACGGGATGGTATTTCAGCGAATATGGTAGGGATTAATTGCGGTAAAATGATTTTAACTCCATTAAAAAAAGCCATAAAAGGAAAATCAAAAATTGATACAGAACTTGTACGTGTATCTGAAATTATGAGACTTTAAACTATAAATTAAATTAACTATGTCAACCCTAAAAATTGGAATTAACGGATTTGGTCGAATCGGAAGAATGGTCTTTCGCGCATCTTTAAAAAGAAAGGATATTGATGTCGTTGCTATCAATGACCTTCTTGATGTTGAGCATTTGGCTTACCTTTTAAAATATGACTCTGTTCATGGTACTGTCGATGCTTCAGTAGAGATTGTTGATGGACAACTTGTTGTTGATGGTAAAACTATCCGCATCACGGCTGAACGTGATCCAAAGAACCTACAATGGGACGTTGTTGGCGCAACGGTTGTTGCTGAGTGTACTGGAATTTTTACTACGCTAGCTATGGCACAATCGCATATAGATGGTGGTGCACAAAAAGTAGTTATTTCGGCTCCTTCAAATGATGCTCCCATGTTTGTTATGGGTGTAAACCACAACGACGTTACTGCAAGTGACACTATTGTTTCTAACGCTTCTTGTACTACAAACTGTTTAGCGCCTTTAGCTAAAGTTTTAAACGATGAATTTGGTATAGAAGAAGCACTAATGACTACCGTGCATGCGGTTACTGCTACACAAATGACCGTTGATGGTCCATCTAGAAAAGATTATCGTGGAGGACGTTCGTCACTGCTTAACATTATTCCTGCCTCAACGGGTGCTGCCAAAGCAGTAACCAAAGTAATCCCCTCACTGCAAGGTAAAATTACTGGAATGGCTTTTCGGGTACCTACTGCTGATGTTTCTGTAGTTGATTTAACTGTTAAGCTTTCTTCTGAAACAAGTTATGCCGACGTTATGAAAGCCTTAAAATCGGCTTCTGAAGGTGCTCTTGCTGGTGTTTTGGGCTATACTGAAGAACTTGTTGTTTCTCAAGACTTTATTGGTGATGCTCGAACTTCTATCATTGACGCTAATGCTGGAATTGAGTTGAACAGTTCTTTCTTTAAGATAGTATCTTGGTATGATAACGAAGCAGGATACTCTAACAAGCTTTTAGATTTGGGACTTCACGTAAGTAAGTTATAACGAATAATGAAATTCGTTGTTGACAGCGGTTCGACAAAGACCGATTGGATAGCTTTAGATACTGATAATGCTAATTTATTTGAAACCCAAACACAGGGGTTAAATCCACAGGTGCTTTCTGATCAGATACTTGTAGAACGGATTGTCAATAATTACGACTTATACAAACATCGAAAGGATGTCAATGAAATATATTTTTACGGGGCTGGATGTGGCACACGACCACCCCGTGAACTTTTGAAAGGAGTTCTTAAGGGTATTTTTCCAAATGCAACTATTGATGTCAAAGAAGATACTTATGCTGCCGTATATGCTACTGCTACTAAAGGTGAAAAAAGCATTGTTTGTATTTTGGGAACGGGCTCTAATTGCAGTTTTTTTGATGGAGCAGAAGTAGAACAACGCATTACCTCATTAGGATATATTATTATGGACGATGGAAGTGGGAATTACTTCGGACGACAATTGTTGCGTGATTATTATTTCAATGTCATTCCAAAGGATATTTCGGCTGTTTTTGAAAAAAACTTTGATCTATCGTCAGAGTCTATTAAAACAAACTTGTATAGAAACCCAAACCCAAATACCTATTTGGCAACATTTGCGCGTTTTTTGATAAATAATAAAGATCACGACTATTGTCAATCCTTGATTAAAAAGGGCTTTGATTTATTTGCTAGACATCAAGTTTTACAGTTTGAGAAAGCAAAAGAAGTTCCAACCCATTTCATAGGTTCTATTGCTTTTTATTTGCAAGATGAACTTAGAGAAGTTTTAAATGGTTTAGGGTTGATTCCCGGAAAAATATTGAAAAAGCCCATTGAAGGCTTAGTCGAGTATCACAGAAACTTGCACTAACGGATAGCAATTAAGGATATTTCTACATTTACATTTTTAGGTAGAACGGCTACTTGTACGGTTTCTCTAGCTGGAGCCGTATTATCATCAAAATAATCTCCATAAACGGTATTGATAGAAGAAAAGTCATTCATGTCAGAAATGAATATACTGCACTTTACAACCTGATCAAATGTCATGTCAGCAGCATTAAGAACAGCTTTTAAATTTTCCATAACCTGTTTTGTTTCAGTTGCGATATCGCCTTTAACAAGGTCATTTGTTTTTGGGTTAATAGCAATTTGACCGCTAGCATATAAAGTATCATTAACTAATACAGCTTGGTTGTATGGGCCAATAGGGAGTGGAGCTTTATCGGTTTTAATTATTGTTTTCATGTCAATTTATAGTCGTTTATCAGGTTCACGTCGTTTTTCATATTTTAAATCACGGAGCATTCCAGATTTTACACCAATAAAAAAGTACCAAGATTGACGATTTCCAAAGGGAGTCCATGAAATATTCATATTCCAACTGTCCAAATCACGGTTTATTCCTAGGTTGGTGAATGTTACCCCTTTGTTCTTAAAATCATATCCCGATGAAACATTAACTTTCCATTTTGGTGTAAGTGAAACATTGGCTGATGCCATGAGTGAGTTATTGCTAACTTGCTGTTGTTGTTGGTTATTAGCATACGTAAAACTATGTCTTAAATTTATAGTCCACGGTATAGTTGTAGTGTATAAACCGGCTTGATTTTCTTTTGAGGTGTCAGTTTCAGCATCAGAATCAAATCCTCCCAATTGTTCATCAATTCCACGATTGTTATCTAAGCCCGGAATAGGACTATTGTTTTTATTTGAAGAACCTTTACTGTTTTTGCTTTTAAATGTGTACCCCCAGTTGAAGTTTGCACTTGTCATTCGAAATAGTGGACCTCCGTTATCAACATTAAAGGTATTTATGCGTCTATTGTCTTTATCAAGTGCGTAGGGATCAAAAGTAGCGCCAACGTTTATATTTAACTTGTTGTCTAATAACGGAATTACGGTAGACATTCGAACAGGACTCCAACGCAATGAATCTGCTGTGATATTATAACTTGTCGAAAAGTTTAGGTTGTTAAGGAGCTTTATTTTTTTTAATTCAGTTTTGGTTGAATCCTTGTCTTTAATTTTTGCCTCAAGGGTGTTTCTAAGTGTAATACCAATAGAACTTGATTTTCTGTTGCCGGGTCTGCCGTAGAGGCCAGTTTCAAAACGTGTGTAGTCGCGAGTATTCCCTTCAGCATCAATAATGTACTCATCATAATACTGTTCAAAACTTGGGCTATTACTATAGCTTACGCTTGCGTTTGCTACATGGCGAATACTTTGAATTTTCTTGTCCTCCTTAAAATTAAACACACCATAAAGCGTTGTGTTGGCAGAGGCATTAAAATTATACTGCGCAAAACGATCAAATCCTCTTATAGTGTCCTGTTCTGGTAGTGCATCTAATAAGACGTCATAATTGTTCTTCTTTACGGTTTCGTTGGTCCAAACCTCCTCATAATTTCCACCTACAGTAAAATTAAAATATTTGGCGATTTTAAAATTTGTAGCTATCGGAATGCTGTGTTTCATTCCGGTTTTTGCACCGAAAAAAAGACCTTTTTCAGCAATAATTTCATCTGTGCTGTTTATGCGATTATCGCCCCGCATCGTATATTGAAAATTAATGTTTTGAAACAGCCCCTTTTTAATCCCATTTCTTTCTGCAAATGGATAAATACGCTCCATATTTGCGGTGAGTGATGGGAGTGTCATATTAACAGACTTTGTCTGCGTGTTTTGACTATGGGTAGCCGAAAGCGATAAATTTACTGATGGGTATTTTGGAAAAGTCCGTGAATATGAGACCGATGAATTTAGGGTGTTATTTAAAAAGTTATTGGTGTTAATTTGATTTAGCGACTCTCTAAAATAAGTGCTACTCCCTAGGTTTACAGACGCTGAAAACCTACTGTTGGGGTTAGATTTACTATCCTTACTGTGAGACCAACGCAAATTAAAAATCGTGGATTTGCTATAATTCGGAAGCCCACGCTCCCCATTGATTAAATTTTCGTAGCGAAAGGCAAAATTTCCCTGATATCTGTAACGTTTGCTGTAATTATTTTCAAGTCTAAACCCATAACTTCCATTAGTGTAGTAATCTCCTAGAACGGCTACGTCTAGGTTGTCTGAAAGCACAAAATAATATCCTCCATTTTGTAAAAAATACCCACGATTAAAATTTTCTCCTATGGTTGGGAATAAAAATCCTGTAGCTCTATTTTGAGTCATTGGAAAATATGCAAAAGGGAAAAATAGGGGAGTAGGTACATCAGCTATATATAAATTACTAAGTCCAGCAATAATTTTTCTTTTAGGCACAAACTTGGCAGTCCGCACTCTGATATAATATTCAGGATCATCAATATTCTCGGCAGTTGTAATTTTCGCGTTTCGTAGGTAATACACTGAGTCATTCTGTTTTTTGGTAGCAGCTGCTTTAACGTTCATACCTTGCTGTTCACTCCTTGAATTCCAAATAATTGCCTTTTTGGTGTCAAAATTAAATCGAATAGAGTCCGGAAAAACTTCATCTGCCCCTTGTTTGAAGGAAGGAGGTTGTGTCAAATTACCTAAAGAATCTTTTATGCGTCCAGCTGTAACTTCGTTTGTTGTGTAATCCAATACAATTATTCCAGATTTTAATTCAATATCTTGATAATAAAGTTCTGCTCCATCGTACATATAGAGCTTGTTTTCGTTACGGTCAATTACCATATATCCGTTGGCATGGCGTTTTACCTTGTCAAGTAATAAAGGTTTTTTTTCAACGATAGAGTCTTGCTCAACTACAATAGAGTCAGTGATTTGAGGATTCTCTTGAGCAATTGAAACTTTTGCAACACCTAAAAACATGCAAAGGATTTGCATAAAATAGGGGATGCCGGAATATTGTCTTATTTTTGACAAGGACTTCAGCTTGGTTGGGTTCAAAAATACACATATTTTATCCAGTATGCGCCTCATTGTAGTAGTATCCTTTTTTCTTGTATCAGGTTTTGCATTTACCAACAAATTGTATGCCCAAACCCAAAAGCCCTTTACAGTTGTTATTGATGCTGGTCATGGTGGTAAAGATCCGGGTAATAGAGGAAATAATTATTATGAAAAGAAGATTGTACTTAGTATAGCTTTAAAGACTGGTGCCTTACTTAAAAATCAAAAGGATGTAAATGTAGTGTACACCCGTAC
>Ga0222715_10003572_pt1 | contig 13848 bp, 9 predicted proteins | sample C33_9DmetaG_FD_165056 | JGI IMG/M metagenome (GOLD analysis project Ga0222715, IMG submission 165056) | Estuarine water microbial communities from San Francisco Bay, California, United States - C33_9D | ecosystem: Environmental > Aquatic > Marine > Unclassified | place: USA: California...
AATCCTCGCCGCGCCGCATCTTGTCTTCGCACAGACGTGGGCACTCGAGTTCAACAGTACACACCTCCCTCATCAACGAAGCGTTTTGACAGTGCCTTTGGTTGGAAACGTTTATAAGACCAATCGCACGGGGCTGAGTTGAACGAATCTCTCGCGCGTGTTTCAAATCGCGATGAAGAAGTCTGAGTCGATGCTTTCGCTGTTGGACTCGTCTATGAAGAAGAACACGAGCGTGAGCGACCTTCAAAAGATGGGCATCGAGGTCGAAGGTCTTACAGACGACATGGATCAAAAAGAACGGGAGAAGGTGTTGAGAACATATCGTCGCAAGATTGCCAACCGCGAATCGGCCAAGCGATCGAAGATTCGAAAGAAGGCGGAGGACGCAAAACTTCTGGATACCGCCAAGACGTTGTTGGCCGACAGTACAACTATGCGCAAAACGATAAAAGATTTACAAAAGAAAGTGGACGTTTTGCATGCTGAGAATGTTCAGCTTAGAATCAAGTTAGCTGAGAAGGGTGAGGTTGTTGATACTCCGGAGTTATTGTCCATTCCGCCAGTCACTTCGGTTGAGATAGCGCCACCACTTGCACCTACAACTTTGGTTGTCAAAGAAGCTCAAAAGAAGAAACGTGGGATGCTGAAAGTTACTTCCGATGCCTCGATCGCTACGACATTTGGCGATGAACCACTACTTCTTGCTCAATCGAAACGATCCAAGGCTGGTGGAAACGCAGCTGGTCCGACAACATACGGCGGCGAGCCAGACTACATTCTCGAAAGCTTCTGGCAATCTCATGCGATGCAGCGACAAGAAGAGCAAAGCTCTCCATTTTTCACGGATAATCTCACTATGTATAACTTTCAAGATGGCGAATTCGTCGATCCCCATCACAGCGCGCTTGAAGATCAACGCCTCTTCTGAGTTGAGCACAAGTACTTCTTGTGTCCACCTTTTACCTTGCCACCGATATGTACGTTTACTCACTCACAAGTCTGAGAGCAGTCTTGCCTCGAAATAGCTAGATGATGAAGCTGAAATACGCGCCGATTCAACTTGTAAATAAACGCTGATCAAAATGAAAAAACTAATAACATGCTCGCGTGTGAGAGGGTGATGTTTATATAAAGTTAAAGAGCTGATCTTTAAATGACATACAATCTAAAATGCGGTTTGGACGCGATGACTATCGTTTCGTTTCCTTAGTTCGTCGCAAGGCGCTGGGAAAGGATGTCCATGACCGCCCCAAAGTCCTCCTTGACCTGCACCGGAGGGTTAGCGTACTTCGATGCAAGGCCTTCAAGCTTCTTCTCGTGGTACGCAACCTTGCTGTGGGTGAACTTCAAGCCGTGTGCGGTACTGATCACCACAGTACGATCGGTCGGGCCGATGACTTGAGATTCACGAAGCTTTTTGAGAGCCGCGAGCGCAACACCAGTGTGGGGGCAGTTAAACATTCCCGTCAAGTCGGCTTCCGCCGCAGCATCCATCATCTCTTCCTCAGTAGCCTCCTCAACAATACCATCGCACTCCGTGAGCGCGTAAATCGCGCGATCAATAGACACCGGATCACCGATTTGAATCGCAGACGCGAACGTCGGTTCCGCCTTGACAGCTTCGAACGATTCCCAACCATTCTTGTACGCGCGGTAGAGAGGGTTGGCGTTGTGCGCTTGCGCGACCACCATACGAGGAAGGCGATCAACAAGTCCGAGATCCTTGCACATCTTGAAACCCTTGAAGAAAGCATAAACGTTACCGAGGTTACCACCCGGAATGATGACGTAATCAGGCACTTCCCAGTTGAATTGCTGGAGAATTTCAATAGCCGCCGTCTTTTGCCCTTCAAGACGCAACGAGTTCAAAGAGTTGGCTAAGTAGATCGGCAATTCGGCGGTAACTTCGCGGATGAGGCGCATGCAACCATCGAAATCAGTATCGATAGAAAGTACGAGAGCACCGTTCGCGATCGGCTGCACAAGCTGAGCGACGGAAATCTTGTCTGCCGGAAGGAAAACGATGGAAGGAATACCGGCGGCGGCGGCGTAGGCACTCAAAGCCGCAGACGTATCACCAGTGGACGCACAACCAACAGCAGACAAAGGCTTGCCTTGCTTGCGCATGCGGTTCACTTGAGAAACCAACGCAGTCATACCGAGATCCTTGAAAGAACCGGTGTGGGAGTTACCGCACTGCTTCACCCAGAGGTCAGACATCTTCAAGTACTCTCGCCCATAACGCTCGGCCCAGAACAAGTTCGAGTTCCCTTCAAACATGGATACGATATCTTCATCATCAATACCCGGGAGAACCCACTCCTTCTTACTCCACACCCCAGAACCATACGGCCACGTCGTCTTACCGACGCGCTCGTCGAACAGCGCCTTCCAGTATTCCGGAGGGTAGATCGCGAGCGCCTCCATGTCGTGTTGGACGTCAAGAAGACCACCAGACTTGCTTCTGTAGATAACTTCATCCAACGAGTACGTTTCGCTGGAATCACCCGAGAACGGCACGTATTTCGCACTGAACAAGTTTGATTTCTCAAGCGGGCCACGACGGCGTGCGTCTTCGCGCGCATTCGCAGCACTCGCGCGCGTCTCCGTGCGTTGCACGTTCGCCACGCGCGTCGCACTCGACGTACGGCTCTTCAAGCTCGTCGTCGTGCTCATCGCGTGACGCGCCGCAAACGTAGTCGGCATCACCGAAGGCATCGTCGGCGTCGGCGTCGGTGAAATTCAACGTAGGGTCAAAAGCCTTTGAGGTTTTCGTTCAGCGCGGAGCGGTGAACCGGATGCGCGTGTGGTGTGGTGATCACGCGTGTGTCGTTGTGCGTCGTGTGTCGAGAGTCGACGGTGCGCGATCCCCTCTCGAGCGGTCGCACGCGCGTAAGTGCAGGCCCCGCGAGAAGGGTTGGCCCTCCTCTTCGCGAGGGTCGGGCCTCGGGTCGGGTCGTCGTCGGCGCAGAGCGAGATCGATCGAGGTCGGTCGGTCATCGGTCGGTCATCCATAGTGTACGCCAACGAAGTCCTAATCCCATCCAAACCCCGCCGGCGGGGTGACATGTCGATGGGCGGGGCACACACATATCGACCACACATGGGTGTTTGGTGGTGCTTCGTACGCGCTTCCAGGTCCATCGCCCCCGCGACTTTGCCCTCGCCCGCCCTCGACGACGACGATTTGTGCTCGCGCGGCAGTCCGCAGACCTCGCGCGCGCGTGACGTGGACCGAGGGACGACGACGATGTTTACCGTGCGAGTGACGGCGATGCACCCCACGGGGGTTCACGCGCGAGTGAACGCGAAGACGAAGACGACGATGAAGAGCGCCATGGGACGAACGTCCGCGCGTCACGCCGTCGTCGTGCGCGCCAAGCCGGACCGGAAATTGGATGGACCAATTTTGCGCGAAAACGAAAAAGAGGGCGCGTGGTTGTCGGAAGCCGAGAAGGAGGGGCAAAACCCGTTGAAGGATCCCATGGCGTTGATTGGTATCGGTGGTATCACTATTCCGTTCATCATCTTACTCGTGGCCAACGCCGCGGGTTTGATTGGGCAATAAAACTAAAACACAGGTGTAGAGCAAACGAAAGGGGATAGCGCGAATGGGCGAGAGGAGAGAGAGTTGTCATTTTAAATATAACCATCAGGACAGAAGTTTACAAACATTATTCAAATACAGCGAGCGGCGCATTCATATTATTCATTCTTATTGTACGTCATCCGATGACGCCGTGTTGTCGTCGGCTGACAAGTTGGAAACGCTCTGAAGCCAGGTTTGGAATTCAACAGAGCTGCGGCGTTTTTGCGCTATGGCAAACTCGCGAGGGAAATCGAAGTCGAACCCCGGGTTGTCATTTTCATCACAGTTCACGCGAAGAGCAGGTATGAGATCGTCATCTGAACCCGCCATCGCGTCGAACAAGCCGTAATCGATCTCATCGGAGACATTGTCAGCGACGTCAAAGTCTTCGCTGGCGTCGACTTTCTTGCGCCGTACAAAGGTGCCTCCATCTTTCTCGAGCCATTCCATGAACGCACTCTCCAGCATTGCGCGCGATTGTGTATTGTCACCAGCATTTTTCTCATAATGATCAAGTTTCGCTCCACGTCCTCGTCGCCTTGATTTCCCCCGGTTTCGTTTTTGAGCATCTTTGTCCTCGCGCAATTCTCTCGCGACGTCCTCGTCGTCCTTGGACAACTCCAACTTTAAAAACCTCACGCACGCCCCACCAAATCCTCTTCGCGACGATATATTGGGTTGATATGAATCAAATGTCATACGGTGTAGTGTGCCGCCATGTTGTGACGTTCGCGCGCTCTCGTCGTGCGCACGTCCCACCCACGCCCGCCCCTCGCGCACCAGTTTTTTGGCAACGTTCAATCGAGTAACGCTCGCGGAATGGATTGGAAAAGTTCGGACATGTGGACACCCTAAACCGATGCCATCGGCGGCGATGCGGGTGACGGGCGACGCACACACGCACGCGCGCGTTCACTCGCCACAGCGTCGTGGTCGTTGTTGATTAACGTAGCGCACGCACCGCATCACACCTCGCTCGCCCGTCGGTGGTCGTCGTCGTCGTCGTCAATCACACAAACTAGAATCACACAGACGTCATGGGGGATCACACCGAAGACGCGGCTGAAGAACAACCCAAGCCGAAGCTTTCGGCCAACGCGGCGGCGTTTTCGTTCTCTCCATCCGCGGCAGCGTTTGAGTTTAAGCCACGCACGGTGACGCCCGTGGTTGGGGGCGAGGGTGGTGCGCCGCCACCGCCCGCTGGGGCACCGCCGGCGAAGGCGGCGTCGCTCACCATCGGCGGTCCCGCAAAGGAGGTGTCCATCGGGGGACCGGCGAAGTCAGTGTCCATTGGCGGACCGGCGAAGGCGGTTTCATTGTCTATTGGTGGACCCGCGAAGGAGGTGTCCATTGGTGGACCCGCGAAAGCTGCAGCTGAGCCCGCGGCGGCGGCTGAGACAGCGACCGAGGCGAAGGAGTCTCCCGTCGCAGCCAAGGTGGAAAAGGTTGCGCAAAAGGTTGAAGAACTTGTCATTGAGGATGATCCCGTTGAAGAGGAAGAAGATGCAAGCTTCGATGCCCGCGAACACTTGAATTTAGTGTTTATTGGTCACGTCGATGCGGGTAAGTCTACAATTGGTGGTCAGATCTTGTTCTTGTCTGGACAAGTCGACGACCGCGTGATCCAAAAGTACGAGAGAGAAGCTAAAGAAAAGAACCGTGACTCGTGGTACATGGCTTATATTATGGATACCAGTGAAGAAGAGCGTGCGAAAGGTAAGACAGTCGAAGTCGGTCGCGCGAACTTTGAGACGGAGAAGAAGCGTTACACAGTGTTGGATGCGCCTGGACACAAAAACTATGTCCCGAATATGATCGCGGGTACCGCCCAAGCCGATGTGGGTGTGCTTGTTATTTCGTCCCGTAAGGGTGAATTCGAAACTGGTTTCGACAAGGGTGGTCAGACGCGTGAACACGCGCAGTTGGCGAAGACTTTGGGCGTTTCTAAGTTGGTCGTCGTTATCAATAAGATGGATGATCCGTCAACAAACTGGGATAAGGAGCGCTATGATGAAATCAAAACGAAACTCTCGCCGTTCTTGAAGCAGTGCGGATACAAACTCGATGTGGATGTTAGCTTTTGTCCCATCTCTGGTTTGACTGGTGCCAACATGAAGAAGAAAGTATCTGCCGATGTTTGCCCGTGGTACGAAGGCAAATCCCTTTTCGACACTCTCGATGATCTGCAAACCGTCGCTAGAGATCCCGCAGCGCCGTTCCGCATGCCGGTTATGGACAAGTACAACGAATCAGGGGCGATGGTCATGGGTAAAATAGAGTCAGGCACTTGCAGAGTCGGTCAGACACTGATGTTGATGCCCAATAAAGCGGTGTGCAAGGTTGCGCAGTTGTTCCGAGACGAAGTTGAGTGCAAGAAATGCTTACCTGGTGAGAACGTTCGGTTGAAGGTGACTGGCGTCAATGAATCAGATATTCAGCCCGGTTTTGTGCTCTGTGGCCCGAAGGAACCCATTCATATCTGCGAAGAAATAGAATGTCAATTGGCTCTCTTGGAGTTACTCGAGCACAACTCAGTGTTCACCAAGGGATACAAAGCTGTGATTCATATTCACTCAGCCACGGAAGAAGTCGAAGTCACTAAATTGGTGTCCGAAATTGATCCAAAGACGCGCAAGCCTAAGGAAGGTAAGCCCAGATTTTTGAAGAGTGGAAGTTTGGGTAACGTTCGCATCCGCTTTGCTCAACCAGTGTGCGTCGAAAAGTTTGCCGACTACGCCCAGCTTGGCCGGTTCACTTTGCGCGACGAAGGAAGAACGATTGCAATCGGTAAGGTCACGCGATTGAAGCCCGTGTCGAGCGATTAATCCAGATATCTCGTTAGAAAAGCATATTGATAAAAACAGTCAGCGCTCAATATATATCATCCTACCCTCACTTCTCCGCCGCCGCGTCGTGCGTGCGTACACGCATGCTCCGTGCACTCAGTCGGCGCGTGATCGCTCCAGCGTCGAAAGGGCGTACGTATATAGCGCTTAGTGCGGGAAACGGTGATTTTGGTCGACTTGGTCACGAGGCGACGACGGATGACTTCGGAGAACAGACCTTACGTTCGTTGCAAACGTTTCATCCGATAGCGGCGTTAGACGGAATAGACGTGCGCCAGGTCGCCGCCGGTGGTTCGCATAGTGCATTCTTGACATCCTGCGGTCATGTGTTCACGTGTGGGTTGAATGACTTCGGACAGCTGGGGCACTCAGCCAATATGCAGTTTGCCTGTGAACCAAAGTTGGTTGAGTTGGATGCGCAGATTGTGTTTGTTGCGACAGGTCACCATCACACAGTGTGCGTGGACGTCGATGGTCAGGTGTGGAGCTTTGGAAAAAATACAGGAGGTCAACTAGGCACCGGGGAATTGAATGGATTCGTTCCTTTAAAGATCGAAGTGCTCGCGAGGGAGGCTCAAGTAAAACACGTTGCCTGTGGGGCGGAGCACACCATCGCTGTATGCACAGAAGGACGGGTATTTTCTTGGGGAATTTCTACAGATGGCGTGCTAGGACACGGTGAGAGTGACACCTGGGAGAAAGGCTGGTTTTATCGTAGCGCTAAAATGGAATCAAAGCCCCGGGTCGTTCGAGCTCTTGCTGAACAAAACATTGTAACTATCGCCGCCGGTTACGCGCACTCTGCGTGTATTGATTCAGTCGGAGACTTGTATACTTGGGGACAAGGCCGGTTCAATCAGCTTGGTTTAGATAAAACATGCGAATATCAGTCTACGCCGTCTCGCGTTCAGTCGCTACAGTTCGTTCATGATGTTGCTTGCGGTGGTTTGCATACGCTCGCGAATACAAATGGCGGTGCGATGTCATGGGGAGCAAATCAACACGGTGAACTCGGTCTCGGTCGCAATGAAGACGGAAAGTCCGCAGTTCCCAAGCCGATTAAGTTGAGTTCGCAAGGCTGGACCAAGATCGCTGCGGGTTGGAAGCATTCTGCGGGCATAGCTGGCGGGAAACTATTTTCGTGGGGATTTGGAGGAAGTGTAGGATCGCACTCAAACGAACAAATGTCCAGTGGAGGGCAGTTAGGATTAGGAAATGAATTTGATTTTTGGGAGCCTCAATGTGTTCCCATTCCTGGTGAAGTCAAGGACGTGTCACTTGGTTTTAATCACAGTTTGTGTCTCGTAGATACGACGACGTAGATATTTTAGCAGAGCGTTTTTTTAGCATGTGATAGTTCGGTAATTTTATTAAAAATCCATTTAGGTGCCGTTATTAACGTCCAATTCAACTCGTAATTCTAAGATATGTTGCAAGTATGATACACGTCGAGTGGTTCGACTTAATCGTTTCGTTCATTTTCTAACTTTCGTACTCTAATGAGACATAACGCTCCAAGTGCGGTGAAAGCTGCCAACATCTCGAAAACAACAGTCCACCCGGCAGAACTAGCGAAAAAGCCAACAAGAAGTTGACCTAAACCACTTCCCACAGCTCCTGAAGAATCAATGAAACCCGATATGACTCCTACGATATTTCCGGTGCCAAAAGTTTGGGCGCGCTTGCCAATGTCGGCCCCCATCACGCTTGCGAACAAGGCGCTCGAAGGGCCAATCAACGCGCCAGAAAAGAAAATGCACACCACCGTCCAATGGAGTGTCGTGGCAAGAGGAACTAAGGCGATGGGAATGATGCCAATGAACAAGCTTATCATGAAAATAGGCACCCATCGATTTCGGCCAATCGCACGGTGAACAGCCGCAGTAAGTATCATTCCCACGATCAGCGATACATCAAACACCTGTGTCGACAGAATCGACGACCCGTGAGAGTCGAAACGTTTATCCATGTAGTATGGGAGCCAAAATAGCACGGAGGTCACCACAACCTTCAAGCACATGACCGAAAGTGCAAAGTCGATCACCCCTGGAATGTTCCACACGTTCCACATCAGTTCTTTCAACGTTGGAGATCGCCTTGTCGCTGAACCTTCGACGTCGGTTTCGTTGCCAAGTAACGCTTGCTGAACGCCTTCCTCCTCGCTACCATCTATGTTGACTTTGACTGGCACAACAAACATCACGAATAAGAAAAAATTGAACATCATGAATGCAGCTGCAAGGAACATGATGTAAGGCCAATTTTCATCCCCACTTTGCAGCACTTTCTTCGCCGCTTCCAAACCGATAATGTCTCCTACGGGTGAGACTATCGCCCAAATCGAAATCACAATTCCACAGAACGACGGCTCAATGACATCACTCAATAGGGCAATAAAATTAGGATACGCCAACGATTGTACGAATCCCGATAGCACCCAAATCGGAAGATGACTCACCAGAGCCATTTCCCACGCCTGCGTAGACGTCGTCGGCGTCGTGAACACGTACCCATTGAGCACTCCAAATGCTAAACTTAAAGAAGCAGTGGACGCGAAGCTCACCATGATGACCTTTTTCACGCCGTACTTTTTCCCTATCAAACCACTAAAGAATAATCCAATAGCATAAGCGATACAGAACGTGGCGTCGATGACTCCGAGCAAAACTGTGGGATACTTCATCGAGCTCGCCATGACGCTCTTTGACGCCGCGTACCCCTCTCGAACCGCATGAAACGCCGAAAAATTGATAAACGTCACAAACACAGTCACCCACGACGTGCGATCACGCGCCGAAAACGGCGTACGGCTCTCAACGCTCATCACCACCGCACCCTTACTCCTCTAGGCACTCTCCCGCAACACTAAACAAACAATCCAACGACGGGCGTCGTTGGCGACGAATGACCCTCCCGTGAGCGGTCGTGCGATATCACGCACACACACGCGCACACACGCGCGCGCGACGACACCCTCGGTCGCTCTCGACCACGTCCAGCCGCCGCGTCGCGCGCTGACGCGTCGTCCGCGTCACGTCGGTATGCTAGCACTATTCGGACATTTGGCATGTCCACATCAATTTTCAAATGCGCGCGACTCGAGTCAACAGTCGTCACACGTCGTCGTCGCGAACGGGACGTCATGGGGCGAGAGTCCATGATTCTCGCCAGCGCCGGGCGGTCGTCGACGTCCGCGCAGTCGGGGTATGAGGTGAAAACATTCGCACCCGAACCGAACGACGTGCGATGCGTCGGGCGAGTGCAGGCGACGTGCGAGACGCACTGCGTGCGATGGTCGCCGACGAATGGCGCGCTCGCCACCGCGGGGGTTTCTGGTGGGGTGCATTTATATAAACCAGATGAATCGCTGACGCTGTTAGGGACGATACCCGAGGAGGAGTTGGATATTGGTGAGGTGTATGGGATTGATTTCAGTCCAGGGAGTCGATACTTGGCGACGGGCGGGAGCGCGGCGCAAGAAGAAGTCGCGGTGTGGGACTTGAGGCGACGGAAGAAGCATCGAGTGCTCACGGGACATGATAGTGCGGTAAACACGGTGAAATACGGGCAGTTTGGACGCGTGTTAGGCAGTGGAAGCGCATCAGGGGTGGTGCTCGTGCACGACGTTGAAAGCGGCGCGCAAACGGCGCGACTCACGCCGCCGACGCTTAGTGGAGTAACATCTATCGATTTCTCAAAGTATTCACCGCAGCATTTAGTTTCGGCGTGCATGGATGGTACCGTACGACTCTGGGACATCGAAGTAGGGCAGCTGCAATCGACACTCACCGTGAGAGGTTCTGAGTGCTACCAAGTTGAATTTTCACCAACTGTTCCAGGACTGTTGGGGTACGTCAAAAGCGACGGACGGGTGGTTCTTCAGGACATCACCTCACCGACGCCTTCAGGGGCGTTAACATTCAAGGGTTGTCAGGCGACGAGCATGTGCTGGCACTATTCCGGGTTTGCGCTCGCGGTGGGTACCTCTGACGGACGCATTTCATGGTTGGACACGAGAAAGATTAGTGGCGGAGCTGACGTCGCAACGTGCCAGATTTATGACATAAAAGCGCACGATGGTGGCGTTGAAGCATTAAGTTGGCAACAGCCCGTTCCACAGTCATTCCAAGTTGAGAAAACGCCATCACGCGGGGACAACATACCAGACTCGCCGATGACGCCTGTCGCCGCGAAATCGCGTTTGCTGCGTGAGCCCGCTCCAGCGCCCGCTCCTGTTGTCGATGCAGTATCGCGTGATCTCGCGACTACAAGGATTGATCAAACATCGAGTGTGAGCACGAAGGAATTAGAAACCATCATAGAAAACGCAACCGAGAAGCTCGGCGACGCAGTGCGAGCTCAAGTGCGAGACTTGCACCTCGAACTGTTGCGACAGCACCAGTCCACGGTGGATGAAACCGCACAAATGTTTGCCGAAATGCGTCAACTTCAATTGGAAATGGCGCAGGAAATAGCCCAATTAAGAAGCGAACTAGGTCGTTGAGTGCCGTAAGACTCGACGCGTAGTATTAGCACAATGTACTAGTAGCTTGTTGCTTGTAAAGACGAAAGAAAGTGCAACTTTCTAACCACCTGACTTCACTCCGTGGCGTCGGGCGGTCCGCACCGTACCGTACCCATGGGGTCCTATCGCGCGCATATCCCTCAGTCATACGAGGAAGAAATGGAACAGCTCAGAATAGCCTTAGAGCTGTCCGCCTCGACGTCCACGCGTGCGCCGGGGGTGGCTCAGAGACGACCGGACCGCGGGGGAGAATTGCCATCGACTTCCAGGCCAGTGCCGACGCGAGAGGCGCCGGTGCGTGCACCACCGGCGCAACGTCCATCACCGGTAATGGAAGAAGACGTGGAAGAAGATTTCGAAGTCGCAGCGGATGGGATCGAAAAACATGCCCTGTCGTCGAAGTTACGCAAAAGACATGGGATTTCTCAAGCCGACGCCGACAACGTGGTCGACATGCTTGACGGGGACGCCATGCGAGCGAATGATGTGTGTGTGATTATGGCAAAGACAAAATCTACACCAACGCGCGCCGTAGCTTGGCTTAGAAACGTTGGATGGGATGTAGATTTAGCTTTAGGAAGGATGACGGAAGGCTCAGGGACGAGTCCAGATGCCGAGCGCGAACGCGCCGAGCTGCGCCGGCGCGCCGAGGCAGCTCGTAAGGCGAACCCGGAGGACAAGCGTACGATAAAACAGGATTTGAATGGTAATAATCGCGACACCGGCTCTTCAAACCACTTTTCTCGCGCGGCAACGATGAATGGTGGATCAGCAAGCTTTGGGCGCGCGTCGACAGTTGGACGGGACTCCGACGCCGAGAGATATCAACGGGATAGATGGGAGCGAGAAATGCGCGCAAGGAATGCAGAGGCGAGACGCGCGGACGTAGGACGGGAGAAAACACCCCGTGAGTCGTGTTCAACGTCTCAAAATACCACGAATACTGCAGCAAGCGCCCGGCAATCTGCTCAAGCAACGCCACTTATGCACACCTCGCATCAAGCGGCGCCGCCATCAATCGAGATTCTCGAAACCAAAGGCTTGATTGAAATCCTGAAATTGGTTGGTATCCCTCCAAGTTCGTCAACTGCAGCCGCAGTGCGCTCAGCGTACAAAAAAGCTGCGTTACAGTTCCATCCTGATCGCACCGTCACCGAAACGGATGCCTCCAAGCGATACAAATGTGAAGTTTGGAAGTTGCTCAGTTCAAAAATGGAAGCCTATCACGCGTGAGCACGTGAGCGTTTATCATCCGTGTCAGTACCCTGAATCATTTAGTTGTCGTTAGCTGTTATGTATCATGGTTATATTTGTATCTTTCGTGCGCCTAGTAACCATTTGGGCCGTCGCGCGCGCGCGCGCAACGAACGCCTAGGGTTGCTAGATGGTGTTCCGCGCACCACCGAAACGCTGATCGCTCAAGAGCCTGCGCGTCATAACGACGCTCGCAGAGGCGCGCGGCGTTGGGCGTGCGTGCGTGCGTGCACGACACACACATACATCTACAGACGCACGCGACGCGCGCGTGTACGTCGTTGAGTCGTCGTAATCGTCGAGAGTACTCCCATAACGACTCGGACAGATCGTTGGTGATTGTACCGCGAATACGCGCGCGCATACGAACGTAGGCGTCGTCGACGCGTGCGCGTGACACATCGCACACGATGCTCACGAAGTTTGAGACCAAGTCGAACCGCGTGAAAGGCTTGACCTTTCACCCGAAACGACCATGGATCTTGGCGTCATTGCACTCGGGGGTGATCCAGTTGTGGGACTACCGCATGGGGACGCTCATCGATCGGTTCGACGAACACGAAGGACCAGTGCGCGGGGTGCACTTTCATAGCTCGCAACCGCTTTTCGTGTCAGGCGGGGATGATTACAAGATTAAGGTGTGGTCGTATAAGCTTAGACGGTGTATGTTTACGTTGTTAGGGCACTTGGACTACATTCGTACGGTGGAATTCCACCCCGAGTACCCGTGGATTGTGTCGGCGAGCGACGACCAGACGATCCGTATTTGGAACTGGCAAAGTAGAAGTTCGATTGCGGTGTTGACTGGGCACAATCACTATGTGATGTGTGCGCGCTTCCACCATAAGGATGACTTGGTGGTGTCCGCATCGCTTGATCAAACGGTTCGCGTGTGGGACATTAGCGGTCTTCGTCGCAAGAGTGTTTCGCCAGCTGAAGAGCTTCGCATGCCGCAAATGAACAACGACTTGTTTGGTGGCGGGGACACTGTGGTGAAGTACATCTTAGAAGGGCACGATCGCGGGGTGAATTGGGCGTCGTTCCACCCGACGTTGCCTTTGATTGTCTCCGGCGCGGACGACCGTCAAGTCAAGTTGTGGCGCATGAATGACACCAAGGCTTGGGAAGTCGACTCCCTTCGCGGGCACGTCAACAACGTGAGCTGCGTCGTGTTCCACGCTAGACAAGATGTCATTGTTTCCAACTCAGAAGATAAGTCGATTAGAGTGTGGGACATGTCGAAGAGAGCCGACGCGCAAACGTTCCGACGCGAGCACGATAGGTTCTGGATTCTTGCTGCACACCCCGAGGTCAACTTATTGGCTGCTGGTCACGATAGTGGTATGATTGTGTTTAAGCTTGAGCGCGAGCGCCCAGCTTACACGTCGCACCAAGGAAACTTGTTCTACGTCAAGGACCGTTATTTACGATGCTACGATTTCCAGTCTCAACGCGACAACCCTCTCGTGTCGATCCGCCGTACTGTCGGCGGTCCCAACAGTGCACCGAGAACAATGTCTTACAACCCGGCAGAAAACGCGATTTTGATCACATACGACGCCGGTGGTGACAGCTACGAGTTGTTTATGCTGCCAAAGGATGGTGGACGAGGCGAAGTCGTGGGTGACTCGCGA
>Ga0222715_10003573_pt1 | contig 13846 bp, 11 predicted proteins | sample C33_9DmetaG_FD_165056 | JGI IMG/M metagenome (GOLD analysis project Ga0222715, IMG submission 165056) | Estuarine water microbial communities from San Francisco Bay, California, United States - C33_9D | ecosystem: Environmental > Aquatic > Marine > Unclassified | place: USA: California...
GTTAGGAGCGAAGCAAGCAAAGGGGCAGGTATTAGCTAAGAGCGTTTACAGGGAGATGCTGTTTAATCCACAGACTATATCTGAAACAATATCACCTGAAGAGACTGTACTACAGAAAAGACAAGAACTATTTAGCCGTCCAGAGTTTCAATCGGAGTTAGTAAAACAAGCTGCTTTAAAAGAAATAGAGAAAGTAGAGCAAAACTTTATTAAAGATGTAAACGCTAGGTTTGACGCTGTAGATATAGAAGACGCTAAGACTAATTGGTTACAAAACGGTAGGGATGCTATCAATCAAGCAATTAAAGGAGAGTTAGATATTAACGATCCTTCTATTGTAAATTGGATAAATGATAAAGCAGGTTTGTTTCAAGGTTCTCGTAAGTACGCTTGGGATAATTTGATAAAGGAAGATTTAAAAGAAGGTTTAACTACAGGCGAATACACACCCACAAATGCATTAGATTTCTTAGAAGATTTAAGAGAGCTTAATTTAGGTGGTGGTATAAAGTTTGCAGATGCTGAAACCGGAAATGCTATTAGTGACTTCGTTAGTTATGTTGAAGATAAAAGAGCTACTTTAGAAAACAAAGCTAAAGAGAATATCAATATACAATTTGAAGAAGTTAAGTTTGATGTTACTGATGTTTTCTTAGATGAATACAAACAAACAGGAACTGTATCAAAAGATACTTTGATGGCTCAGATTGATAGAGCTGTAGAATTAGTACCACACCATAAAAGGGATCAGTTAATAGCTGATATTCAAGGAAGCTGGTCTAACACCAAAAAACTAAGAGACGAAGCTACTAAGGTAGTTTTTGATAACTTAAATAAAGCTATCGAAGACGGTTTAGATTTAGATACCGTTAAAGAAGAAATAAACAAAGCAGTAGATTCCGGAAGTATAACAGCATCTGAGTATGACAAGTTAAATACTAGGTTGGAAAACTCAAGGGACTTTGATGTACAGATTATTAAGAGTCCTAGTTATATAGATTTAAAGAACTCATACGAAGATTTGATAACTGGGTACAGGAAAGATAAACAACTAGCTGAGATAGACCCTAATACAATAAAGAATTATTTCTCAACTATAGATAGAAATAAAACTACTTTAGTACTAGAAGATGGTGATATGCCAGGGGATTCTTTGTATGGATTGATAAAAAAGAAAAAAGGAGAAGCTAAAGCTAAGATGTTTGTTAATAGACAATACAGAGCATTTGATAGAAGTTTAAGAAATAAGCTTGAATTAGAATTTAATAAACAGATCGGTTTAGGTAGAACTATTGAGCAAGCTAAAACTTACATAGACGAAAACCAAGACACCATAGCAGAGAAACAATTTGAAAGTTGGGTTGATGCTTCTATCACCCTAGCGGAAACAACTTATCTTCAATAAAGATGGCTGAACAAGATAAAATAATTACTGAGGAGGAAAAGAAAAAGCTTACTGAGGAAGTAGTTACTCCGATATTAAAAGAGTCTGAGAAGAGCATGACTGAGGCTATACGCACTCAGAAACCTGTTGAGCCACTCACTAGACAAGAACAGATAGAAGCTACACCCGAAGGTGTTATGCCTAGCAGACCTAGACCAGGTGCTCCAACTTCAGAAAAGATAACATTACCTACTACACTTCCTAAACACGGTGTAAGAGCTTTGTATTCAGAAGGTGAGCGTATTCTTGAAAGAGCTACACAGATAACAAATTTACCACCTGAAAGTCCATTTACTCACAGCATTGCACAGCGTATAGCTAAAGGCGATCCATTCTCAACGGAGGCTATGGAAGATGCACAGAGAGAAACCATGAAGCTAGTCAGGGCTGGTTTGATACCTAATCCTAACTATGAAGGATGGGCAGGGAAAGTAGTACAGGCTTACGAAACGATAGCACCTTTGACGGTCGAGATAGGATTACCTATGACGCAAGCTATAGTTACCTCTCCTTTGTTAGTAGCACCAGCTCCCGGTTCTAGAGTTGCTTACTTTGCTGGGCTGGGATTAAATTCAGGCGTAGCTAATATGTGGGCTCAGCAGATGCGTATAGGATACGGACATCAAGATGAAACATCTTACCAAGAAGCTGCTGCTGCTACAGCTTGGGGTATGGTTCCTACTTTGGGACCTACTAGAAAAATGAGTGCAGCTGCCACTACGATAATTAGAGGTTTTGAAGGTGCTGTTATGGCGAGTGGTGAGAATTTAACACACCAAGGTCTTGAGATATTATACGGTAAAAGAGAAGAAATATCTGGTACTGAGCTTGCTTTGACTACAGCTGGTGGTGCTACTATTGGTTCTGTATTAGGACGATTAGAGTCTGCTCTTATTAAGTATGAACCAAAGGAAAAAGCAGCACCAATACTACGCAAAGCTATTAAGGATGAGTTGAAAGGTGCTAAGAAAGAAGTAGCTAGATTAAAGAAACAAGGACAAGCCCGTGGTTTAAAAGTACACGAAGCTAAGATTGCGAAATTAGAGAAGCAGTTAGAAGGGCTTAGAGAACCAGAAGATAAGATACTACAAAGAGCTATCGATCAGCTAGAAGAACAAGAGCAACAACAAGTAGAATCTTTTGAGTTATTCGCTAAAGAATGGCAGGAAAGTAAAGCTGCTCAAGCTCTGAAAGAGAGTGATGTACAAGCAAAGGAACAAGAAGGTATATCTAGGGCTTTTCTAGATTATGATGAGTCTACTAATCCTGAGTGGTTGGGTTCTATGGAGAATCCGAATTATAAAAATGTATATAACCCTGAGACTCAAAGCTGGGCTTACATGAATAAGGCTGGGGAAATTATAGATTTAAAAGCAGATACACCTATTCAAATAAATAAGTCTCTAGAGGAATTAGACGACGATGATTTAGAAGAATTACTAAGGGTAAAAAGAAACGAACAAGAAGATTTAGAAAATTGGGAAGATGATAGCCTTGTACCTGAAGGTCAAATAGAAAAAATAATCGAAGTAAGAACTGAGGTTGAAACTATAGAATTAGAAGACTGGAGGCGTAATGTTGAATGGAGGGCTTTAGATTTAGTAAAAGACCCTGAAGCTATAAACGATCCTTTTAATGATTTATTCGGTAAAGTTTTTGACGAGGTTAGATTAGAGACTGATATATCAGATGTTAAAGTTGCTATGGCTTTTGAAGCTATTAAGCAGCACGGCTTAGAAGATCAGTTTAAAACTTTCCTAAAAGGTCGCTTACAATCACTCGGCACACAAGTAGAAGCTGAAGATGCTGAGTTTCTGTTTAGAACTGAAATGGAGAAAGCTACGAATGCTTATAAAAAGTTCTTATCTAAACCTGCTATTGAAGAACCTACGGCTAAGATTGAAGAAGCACCTGCTCCAAAATCTGAAGGTGAAGTAAAACAACAAGCTAGAGAAGCACTGGATGACTTTATGGCTGGTGGTGGTACTCGTGATGTTGACCCTGAGACAGGTAAGCTACGAGACACTGACGACGAAATAAAAGCTAGGTTACTTACAGACGATGGCGAGAAGCAAAGACTTGTTAATGCAGTACAAGATGCTATCAAAGAAGACCTACAGAATGTAAAAGGAGGTAGAGAAGGACAGCTTGAATACTTATCTAAAGTACAAAGAGAGTTAGACCGTAGGTTAGGTACGGATGCTGGTGATGAGTTTTCTATTGTATTAAGTGCTTCTCAGCTTAGTGATAATTTAGAAGTAGCAGATGCTTTAAATGAGTTATCTATACAGATGACAGCTAACGGTGCTGTGATGGTTAAAGGTTTTGATGATTTGTTAAAGCTTACTAGAGAAAAGAACTTTGATAATCCTGAAGAGCTAAACGATGCAATGGTATCTATTCATAAGTTGATACCACAAATGCTTGGTTGGAAGAAAACAGGAACAGCTGCTGGTAGGTTACTTCAATCCAGGAAATACACAAAGGATCAGTTGGAAGTAAAAATAGAACAGCTTGAAGCTGAGATGGAAGAGAACTTAGTAAGCAGTTTGAAAGCTTCTAAGGACATGACTCCTGAACAATTAGATAAACAAATCCAAACATTCGGTGATATAGAAGCTGTTAAGCGTTTGTTAAAAGCTGTACAACAAGCTGATGATGTTAGTGAAGTAAAAGATATACTGATTAAACAACAACAAGCATTTCAAAACAAAAGCACACTCAAGAAGAACTTCGATCAAGGTGCTAATTTATATACCAAGGTTAGGGATGTAGGTCAGGATTTGTTGTACTCAAGTATGTTATCTGCTCCTACCACCCTAATTAAAGTAGGTTTAGGTAATGCTGTTATGTCTCGCTACAACTCTTGGATGGGTAAAGTAGGGGCTAAGTATATGGCTGTAGCTCCTTGGGCTAGACGGGGTATGTCAAAAGAACAGTTTGATGAAGCTTATAACTTTTGGAGTAGGGTCGCTTCGTCTTATAGTGAATTTAACGACATAGCATGGCAGGAGGCTAAGAAAGCATTTAAGAGTGGTATATCTGATTTAAGGTCGCACTTTGAGCGTATCGGTGAGTCTGCGTTATCAATGGAGCGTACAGGATTATCCGGTGCTCTCGGACAGTCCTTAGAGAACCTTGGTCAATTTGTAGATGTTCCGGGTAAAGCTATGGCTATGATAGATGCTAGATCAAGAATGAGAATAGCACACGCCATGACTAAGTCTAAAGCTGCTTACGATTGGAGAATGGCTAAGTTAAATGGTGAAGAAGTACCTGAGAACTTTGATGAATACTACAAAGGTTTCTTAAATAAAGTATTTACTGAAGACGGTACACGCTTGATGACCGAAGACCAAGTAAGAAGGCAAGCTATTTTAAACGCTGAGAAAGAAGGTGTTAGAGCGGAAGACCTAGCTTCTTATATTGATAGTTATGTACAAAACAACTGGGATAAATCCACCAGTAATTTTGTTGATTATGTACAACGCAATGTAAAAGAAATAACTTTCACAGATGAGTTAGGTGAGTTCGCTGATATGAACATGTTAGAAGTACCTGTTAAAGGCTTGGAGAACATGCTTAACACATTCCCGCTTCTTAAAACTATTCTCAATCCATTCCAAAGAACGGGTAGAAACATTATAAGAGAAGGACTAAGTACTACTTCTGCGTTAGCTGATGTACCAGGTCTAAAGAAGTTTTCTGATAAGATATGGTCTAAAACGGTACAGGATTTAAATAGTAACGATCCTATCATAGCTGCTAGAGCAAAAGGTAGACAGATTGTAGGGGCTGGTATAATCGCAACTGCTTGGGGTATGGCTGAAGCAGGGTTATACGAAGGTATGATTTCTCAGAACTGGAAGAAGAGAGAGAACATACAGACAGCTACTGGATTAAATGATTACGAATTAAGAATACCTGTAGGCGATGGTAAATATATTGGACAAGATATAGCTGCACTTGAACCATTTGCTACGGTGATGAACATAGTTGCTGACTGCCACACACTTTCAAAGGGTAGTATGGCTCAGAAAAGAGAAGCTATGTCTGCGTTGAATATCTTAGCTTTAGTAGTATCTAATAACATCGGTAACAAATCTTACTTTAAAAACTTAGGTGATGCATTGCAGTTGATTACAGTAACTAGTGAATCTGAAGAAGCTGTAGAAGCTAAACGCATGAGACTATTGAAGGGTATGTTGGGTGCTGGTGTTCCTTCTGCTATGAATGCTATGTCAATGGCTACTGATGAGTTTAGAAGGCGTAGTGATGATATACTTAAAATGCTTGCTAAGAGAATAGGTGGTATTGCTAGAGAGGTTCCTGTACATAGAGATATGTGGGGTGAACCACAACAATTACATAAGACTGATAAAGCACAGGCAGTAAGTCTAATAAATCCGTTCAAGCTTGGTAAACAGTTAATGGATGTAGATGACTATGTTATACAAAGTAAAGATGGTCTTAGAAGATTCAACGCAGATAAGTTTAAAGAAATTATAGTAAACGAAAAAGACCCGAAGTATGATGCTAATGCTGTAAGAAACGCAGCTTGGGCTGTAGCTTTAGAACTAGACGGTGAGTATCACTTTAATGGGGGTACTAGCATAAAAGACGGTATAGACCTACAAGAAATTATACACCCTGAAACTCGCATTGATGCTTTTGAACGTTGGCAGGAGATATATAAGAATCAAAAGATTGATGGTTTAACAGCTCAACAAGCTACTGTTGTACTAGCTAGACAGTTAACTACTCCTACTAAGTTAGACCCTAACCAAACACCTGAAGGATTTAAACAGGAAGATAAGAGGTTACAATTGTTTAGGAAAGTTTTAAATGGTTACAAGAAAGTAGCTTACGAAAAGATGAGGCAAGAATATCCAGTGTTAAAAAAGCAGGAAGTGGAAACTAAGATTCGTAATGCTTTGTTAACTACATCTCCAGACGCTGAACAATTAAAACGCATAACTTCAGAGATGCCTGTTGAAGAATATAAAAAGACGCAACCAGACACTCGATTACAAGAGCTATTAAAGAAGACACCATATGGTCCAGCAGCTAAACTGCTTGAGGTCAGTGACTAAGTGCTTGAACTCCTAACTCAATAGTTAATAATATATTATCATGGCAACGACCTATGTAGACACCACCGCATCAGGCGGTCAAACAGACTTTGAATTTACTTTTCCTTACTTAGAAGACGAACATGTAAAGGTAGAGATAAACGGAGTTGCTACGACCGCATTTACCATTACCACCACACCCACTCAAAAGGTCGTCTTAGACAGCGGTGCTACAGCTGGCGACCAAGTAAGAGTACGCAGACGATCCGCTCCTAACCAGAACCTTGTAGATTTTGTAAATGGTTCTGTATTAACGGAATCGGAACTGGACTTAGCTTATCGTCACAACCGTTATCTGTCTGAAGAGATTGCAGAACTGAACGATCAATCACTGCAGATCGAAGCGGGTGGTACAGAGTGGAATGCTAAAGGATTACGGATAAAGAATGTAGGCACTGCTACAGATACTACAGATGCAGTAACAAAGGTATACCTTGATAACAAAGTAGCTCAAGTATCTAGCGGTGCTACACATCCTCCGTTGAAGTGGCAGTTTACAGGACTTGCAGGAGCTAACGGTACTTACACAGTAACAGGTGCTGAAGTCCAAGGTGATACAGCATACGAGGTAAGCATTGACGGTTTGATTCAAGAACCTGGTGTAGACTTTACAGTTAATCCAAACACAGACACACTGACTATCGTTCCTGATCTTACACCCGGTGGACAAGACATTGTAGTCATTCAAAGAGGATTCGGTGTGGCTATTGCTGGTGCAGTTGGTACTAACTCGTTGGTAGATGGTAGTGTTACGAATCCTAAGTTAGCAGCTAATGTTATTACATCTGATAAGATAAGCACCACGGATACTAAGTTTAATGTACAGTCAGACGGTAAAGTAGGTATTGGTACTGCTAGTCCTGATGTTTTATTAAGTGTTAACGGTGCTATTGAATCCATTAAAGACAGACAAGCAGGAACACCAGAGGGCGGGCAGTTTATACTTAGAAGTCAGAATGCTAGTGGATTTCGTTGGAATATAGATAACTATTCATTTGGTGCTATAGAAAGTTTATTTAGATTATTTAAGTCTGATGAAGCTGATAGTGCTAATGGTGTAACTTATTTAACAATCGATCCTACTACAGGATATGTAAACATAGGTTCTGGTGTTGCTGCTTCATACGCTCTTGATGTAGTTGGTGATGTTAACATTACAGGTAACTACAAAGTAGGGGGAACGAATCTACAAACTGTACCAACCGGAACTGTATCGGCTTTTGCTGGTAGTTCTGCTCCTACTGGTTATTTACTGTGTGACGGAACTGCTGTTAATCGTACAACATACGCTGCTTTAGCTGCTGTCTTAGAAAACCCTAGCACCCCAGGTACTTATATCTATGGTAACGGAGACGGTTCTACCACTTTCAATCTGCCCGACTTAAGAGGTCGTGTTGTTGCGGGTATGGGTGAAAGTTTATTAGGTGTAACTCCTGATACGCTTGGTGGAAATAATGGTATTATTGCTAATACGAAGACACATACCCTTCTCGAAAATGAGATGCCTAGCCACGCTCACCAATCATTTAATAGTTCTAGTGGATCTGTGGCTGCTACAGGTCTAAATTCTAGTCACGCACCTTATCAGTCCTCGGTGGGTAATTTTGGTGACTTTGCTTATTCAATGCATAATAGCGGTGCTAGTGCAAGTGTAGGTAGAACAAGCTCATCTGGAAGCGGACAAGCCCACAACAATGTTCAGCCAACTATCATCTTGAACTACATAATTAAATTCTAACACCAACAATGATCGACTCCCTCTCTGGACTTCTTAACACCGTACTAGCTATCTCTCTTGGAGTTATCGGTTGGATTATTAAACGCATGATCGAACGCTTAGACCTTGGTGATAAACGCCTGACAAAGATAGAGGTGGAGTTAGCTGCTCAACGGGAAAGAGATATAGCTGTGGAGTCCCGTATGGGGAAAGTAGAGGAAGCTATCAAAGAGATGAACAAGAAGCTGGATCGAATGCTTGAAGTATTAGTGAGGAAATAGATATGCCGAAAGGATTGTATTACAACATGAACAGACGGAAGAAGCTAGGTATCAGCCGTAGCAAGAAGAAGTCTACCATCACACCTAAAGCTTACGCTAATATGAAGCGTGGGTTTCCGAAGAAAAAGTAACGATGCCTAAGTCCGTTTCACTATCTATCGGTAGAGGTGAGAAGTCCCGTAAGGGTGGACTGACCGCTAAAGGTAGGGCTAAGTACAATCGTGCTACTGGGTCTAATCTAAAGGCTCCTCAGCCTGGTGGTGGTCCACGAAAGCGTTCCTTCTGTGCACGGATGAAAGGTAACAAAGGACCGATGAAAGACAGCAAAGGTAGACCTACTCGTAAAGCTTTAGCCCTTAGAAGGTGGAAGTGTTAACAGATGCCTCGTCGCCCTGTAGTTCGTCCACACCCACTATCCGCTCAGTACCGGACGCTGAACGCTGTATCCGCTGCTGTCGCCACACAAGTGAACCAAACAGTAGAACTTTTGAAACAAGACCCTGATATCGTTGCTTTAGACGCTGGCGACGCTCCTTTAGGTGATCCAATCATTCAATCACAAAGAGCTGTCGTTGATAATAACTTAGATGTTTACAATGGAGGAGGAGCTTAACAGATGGCTACATTTAGTAAAAGAATACAACTTAGAAGAGATACTGCTGCCAACTGGCAGACCACCAACCCCGTACTTCTCGAAGGTGAACTAGGTCTTGAATTAGACCCCGCTCGTAACAGAATTAAGATAGGTGACGGGACGAATGCCTGGAATGATTTGCCTTACTTCTTAGATGCACATGAAGAGGAGGTTGGTGATTATCAAGACTTCCTTGACGGTCTCACAACACCTTAGATATGAGCAGTTTACTTACACAACTCGGAGCGAAAGTTAAAGCCAAGCTTACTGATAAGTTTGATAAGTCAGGAGGGTTGATAAGTGGTAATCTGTCTGTATCTCAATCTATACAATTCGGATCGTATCTAGCATCTGCTCTACCAACCGTAGGTACATCAGGTCGTGTTATCTTTGTAACAGATGGTGACGGAAGCGGTGGTCCTTGTCTGGCGATTGACGACGGAACAGCTTGGAAAATTATAGAGCTTGGTGGTGCAGTACCTACTGTTACTCATATACTTGCAGAAGACGGAGACAGTTTGACAACAGAGGTTGGAGACATTCTTATTGTTGAACCTGTTTGACAGATATAAGTTCTGCTAATACTCTCTTTTAACACAACTAACCCACAACAAAGGATTATATATTATGTCTAGTTTGCTTACCCAATTGGGACAAAAAACCAAAGTAGAGCTTGATAAGAAGCTTGCCCTCGCAGGAGGAACAATGACCGGAGCTTTGACGCTCTCAGGTGCTCCTACTGCCAACCTCCACGCTGCTACTAAGCAATATGTAGATTCAGTATCTTCTACTGCTTCTGGTATTCAATCAGAACTTGACGCTACTCAAACTGGTGCTGGTCTTGGTACTGACGGTTCTTATTCCGCTAACGGTTCGACCAACTATCTTGGTTCTGTAGCCAGCCTTAAAGCTGCTGACGAAGCTCTTGATAGCCAACTTAAAACTGTTGCTGACGCTGTTGCTTCTAACGATACCGACATCTCCAGCCTTCAGTCCAGCGTTTCTACTAACGCATCTGCTATCTCGACTCTTCAGTCAAATGTTAGCTCGAATGACAGTGATATTTCTTCACTTCAATCTGATGTTAGCACGCTGCAAAGCAATGTGTCTTCGAATGATTCGGACATCTCCACTCTGCAATCGAATGTATCCAGCAATGACAGCGACATCTCTGCGTTGCAAACTGCTACAGGATCGCTCGCTTCTGACGGTAACTCCGCTTCCTTCTCCGGTAACATCTCGGCTGCTAATGCTACATTCAGCGGTAACTTGACTGTTAATGGTACAACCACTTCGGTAAACACCACTAACATCGATGTAGCTGACAGCATCATGAACCTTTCTAAAGGTGCTGGTTCCGGAACGAATGCATCGAATGACGGTGGTTTCATCGTTGAGCGTGGTTCTGCTGAAAGCAATGTTGCTTTGATCTGGGACGAAGGAGACGACATGTTCAAGGTTCTCTCAACTTCCGCAACAGCTGCTGCTACCGACATCTCTTCGACTGACGGTTCAGCTACTCGTGCGAAGTTTGACGGTAACATCTACCACAACGGAACTGAATTAGGAACCGTTGCTGAGTTCGAAGCTGCTTTAAGCTAAGAGTTTATCTCATATCTATCATCAAGGGGCAGTCCAATCGGGCTGCCTCTTTTTGTTGGGGGCGTTGCCACTTCGTGTTTACTTCCTACGGTCGCTAAACACTCTTGCACAAATAACAAACTTTTATTAATATAACACCATGCTAAGTCACGAAGAGGGAAGTAAATTACATGACAAGGTAGCTAAAGCGTACAAGGAAAGCATCGAGCTTATGCACGCTGAAGGAGAGTTCAATGCTGCGTTGTTGAATGGAGCTAGACAGTTCCTAAAGGATAACATGGTAATCATGGACTCTGGAATGGGATCACCTTTAGAAGATTTAAACAAAACAATTCAAGTACCATTTGGTGACGAATACGAGAGAGATGCAGCTGAAGCTTGAGTTGTTTAAAGATAGCCTGGATAAGTACATAATTAAACAGGGTACTCATAAAGGGAAAATCAATCAACACGCTCTACAAACGGGAAATCCTAAAGGCACTTTTAAAAAGGGTGACTCACACCCACAAGTTAAAGGTTTAATTTTCTGTACTTATAGAATGGATGGTAAAAACATCGAGAGGTGGTATACCGAAAAAGATAAAGAAAGAAAACGAGCGACTGACAAAGAATGGCGAAAAGCTAATATGGAATGTTTACTAGAACGACAAAGGAAATACAGAAAAACAGAAAATGGAAAAGCCGTTCAAAGAAAATACATAAAATCAGATAAAGGTAGATCATATTTAAAAAAATACAATAAATCAGAAGCATCAAAAACTATTAAGCGTAGATATAGTAAATCTGAAAAAGGTCGTATCCATATAAGAAATAATCTTGCTAAGAGGCGTGTTATAAAACAAGAAGCTAGTGCAAACCTAACAGAGTACGAAGAGGGTATTACAAAACAAATCTATGCACACGCTGTTAGAGTGAGTAACAAACTTCAGATACCCTTTCATGTAGACCATATAGTACCACTTTCAAAAGGTGGGCTACATCACCCAAGTAATATGCAGATTTGCCCTGCTAGTTGGAATATGAGTAAGAATAACCGTAACACCGAGAGATGGCTACCAAACGGAATGTAGAAGTACCTAATGAATTAAAGGACCTAAGAAACTTTACATATCTCTGCTGGCAACATCTGGGTTTACCTCCCCCAACAAAGCTTCAGTATGACATGTGTAAGTACTTACAGTATGGTCCTAAGCGTTCTGTTATACAAGCCTTCAGAGGCTGCGGAAAATCCTGGTTAACATCTGTCTTTGTTATACATCAGCTACTGTTAGATCATAAAAAGAATGTGTTAGTAGTATCAGCAAGTAAGGCACGAAGCGACGAGTTCTCTACGTTCTGTCAGCGTCTGATTAACGACATGCCTATACTAGCTCACTTAAAACCAAGGGATGACCAAAGGTTTAGTAAAATCTCTTTTGATATTGGTCCGGCACCTGCTTCTCACGCTCCTAGTGTAAAGTCTCTAGGAATAACATCACAGCTTACTGGTAGCCGTGCAGACTTGATTATTGCGGATGATATAGAGGTGCCCAACAACAGTCAGACTGAAGGGATGCGTGATAAGCTAGATGAGTCCGTAAAAGAATTCGATAGTATTTTAAAGCCCCTAGAGGACTCTAGAATCATCTTTCTAGGCACACCCCAGACTGAGTCCACGATTTATACTAAACTCCAAGATAGGGGGTACCAGGCTCGTGTATGGACGGCTCAGTATCCTACGCTAGATGAAGCAGATAAGAACTACGGAGAAACACTAGCTCCCTTTATTAGAGATAACATAAGTGAAGAGACAGTAGGTACATCAGTAGAACCGTTACGCTTTACAGACTTAGACCTTGAAGAAAGGAAGATGTCTTATGGACGCTCCGGTTATGCTTTGCAGTTCATGCTCAATCCAAGGCTATCTGATGCTGACCGTTATCCATTAAAGATAAATGATTTAATTGTTATGGATTGTGACCCAGACTTAGCACCTGAGAAGGTAGTGTGGTCTAGCGATCCAGATATGGTAGACAGAGAACTTCCTAATGTGGGCTTCAACGGAGACCGTTATAGACGACCTGCCAGCACCGTAGGTGATATGATACCGTACAGCGGTTCAGTGCTTTCTATAGACCCTAGCGGGCGTGGTAAAGACGAGACTGGTTACGCTGTTGTTAAGATGCTCAACGGACAGTTGTTTGTACCTGAAGCAGGAGGTATAAGGGGAGGTTATGAAACGAAGACCTTACAACAGTTAGTTGATATAGCTAAGAATAACAAAGTAAACCAAGTCATTATAGAGTCTAACTTTGGTGATGGTATGTATGCTGAGTTAATAAAACCTTTGTTCAGGACATCTTACCCGGTAACAATAGAAGAGGTTCGTCACTCAAAGCAGAAAGAACTTCGTATAGTAGATACTTTAGAACCTGTGTTAAATAGTCATAAGCTAATCATTGATCCTAAAGTTATTAAAGAGGATTACCAGTCAGCTATGATTTACCCTATAGAACAACAAGCTAGGTACATGCTTATGCATCAACTATCTCGTATAACAAAAGAAAGAGGTAGTATAACACACGATGATAGATTAGATGCTTTATCAATAGCTGTTGGTTATTGGGTGCAGCAGATGGCTGCTGATGTTAACCAATCTATGATTGATAGACAACAAGAGCTGATGAATGAAGAGTTAACAAAGTTTGTTGATAGCTTTCATAAACGAAGTAATAACAAAACAGCTGTTAGCTGGATATAACAAATCTTTTACAGTATCTACTTAGCATTCTTAGATTGTATATATAGTGCTGTTGTAGTTAGTTTAAATACAGTTATATATCTGTTATAGCTTACCTTGAAAATCTGAAGTTAGACTTTTAATTTACTATGTGGTTTATTTATAAACACACCTATCCTTAAAAAGGTAAGGTTAAAGAGTTGTTATCAGTAGCTATTGTTAGAGTAGCTGCGAAAGAACGGATGTATGAGCAGCTCAACAACTGTAACTGATGTGATCAAAGCTGAAGTTAACTTTGGTTTAATCTTTGTAGCGAA
>Ga0222715_10003574_pt1 | contig 13845 bp, 14 predicted proteins | sample C33_9DmetaG_FD_165056 | JGI IMG/M metagenome (GOLD analysis project Ga0222715, IMG submission 165056) | Estuarine water microbial communities from San Francisco Bay, California, United States - C33_9D | ecosystem: Environmental > Aquatic > Marine > Unclassified | place: USA: California...
ATGCGGCCCCCTACGAATACCTTCTTTTGAAATGAGTGTGAAAACCAAATGGCTCGTGTACGCCGTGACCGGCTTGTTGCTGGTCGGCGCAGGACTTTCCGTCATGGGGGAGGCCGTGCTTCAAAAAGGCGCAGGAGCGCCCTTCTTTTGGATGGGCACCGCTGGCTTGGTGCTTTTTAATGCGGGACTCTCCTTCTTTGGGCAGGCGGTGGTATTCCGTTCAAAGATGTAAACACCTTACAAGCGCGCCAGCGTCCCGGTTGTCCACGACGAGCAAGGGATGCCGCATTTCTGAAAGCGGTCCCATGTAAGCGTATCCGCCGAAAACCAAATCTCCAGGGAGCTAAAGCTGCTTCCCCCGCCGCTTTGGGTCATGTACTGGCCGGTGGGTTTGATTTGGAAAGGGCCAAGGTCTTCCATGGTGCCATTCACCCATTTAGTGAGATGTACCAAGCTGTCTCCCTCTTTCTCCACCTGAAGCTGCCAAATTTCCGTGCTGGTCCCTGTGTAGATATACCAATTCCCCAGGCTATCGGTACGCGGATAGGACGTTCCATGCTCCACCTCCCCTTCAAACGCTCCAATCCAGGCATTCCGGTAGTCTGGATGGCGTTCGCAGGCCCAGAGCGCCCAGGTGAAAAAACCAAGAAGCAGGAGTCGGCGCATGGGAGGGAAGTTTGACGAAATGTAGGAAAAAGTTCAGTCCGTACGTTTTGCCCATAAAAAAGCCGCGCATGTTGCGCGGCTTTTCGTTTGTTGCCCCACTAGGAATTGAACCGCATCGCTATATAACGGTTTTTCAACTATTTATCAAACTATAAATAGATTATTTGGAACCTTCGAGGTTCCATTTTGGGTTCCAATAATGGTTAACTCACCGTGGTGATAAACAAGGTATCATCATAAACAGAAATTATAGTGACCTTCTTTCCCCATCGTTTGAATCCAATTTGGATTTGAATAAATAATTGTCTGATTTTGAGTGTTTTTGTTTTTATCCGACTATTTATATGTGACTCCGGTGTCCATCAAAGGGTAAAACACCGACCACCCACGAGGGTCGTGAGATAGTTAGTGGGTTAGAAGTTGGGTAGTAGTCCGTAGGAATCTGATTCCACGATAACGGACGAGGTGTCCCCGATAGAGTCAAAAATGGTTGTGGTATAAAGTTGATATGGGTGGTAACGAACTGGTCATCTGAAGTCCCCAACTAAAGGTTCAATCCTCTGAAGGAGATAAAATCCTTAAAGGGGATTGGTGTGATTCAGAGAATCACCCCTGTGTCGTATTCAGCAAGTGAATACAACACATCACTTATTAACCCTGAAAGGAACTATATGAAACCAACCTACGAAGACCTTGACCAAGAACTCCTTGAGAAGACAAGGGACCTAATGACCTCAATGGGTCTCAACCCTCTAACCGATGAACTCATCCAAATCAAAGAGAACCTATTCAATGTAATCCATCAGTATGAACGGATTAAGGACCATACCATCAGTAAGACAAGTAAGGACTTGAGGAAGTCATTGACCCCAGAGATGAAAACCAAACTGAAAGAGATAATGAAGGAGAAGAAATGGAAGACCGACTAATGACCAAATACCAAGTAATGGAACACCTTTCAATCACCAGAAAGAAGTTTGAAGAACTTGTAAGGGATGAGGGACTTCCCTGTATTCGTATAGGTTCATACAAACGATATGTGAGGTTATCTCACCTCAATGAGTGGTTGGATAAGAAGACACTTAATCTCCCTTCAGAAGTCCTTGAAACGAGTACTGAAGAGTTTGAATGGAAAAGAATTTGGGGATAATTTAATATGCTGATTTACAGTTATTTAACTTGATTTTAACCCAGTTTTGTTGTATCTTTATTATCGTGGGAGTCCATACCTATCACTCCTCCCCCCAATATACCTTAAAGAACCACTACTTCTTGGAAATCAGGTGATTATTTCGTAAATTAAAGAGTAATCAGTTGCAAATGAGTCGTAAGAAAAAAGAGAACGAGAAAATCAGAAAGAAGTACCAAGTCACAGGAGAACAGTTAATCAAAGAAGGGAAAATATACCCTCATTACCACCTCCAAGATTGGGTTGATATCAAAGAAGAACAACTGAAGACCAAAACTGATTGGTGGGAACGGATGAGTTAAAACCTATTCTAATCCTTCAAAAAGTTTTTCTACTTTTTTACTCTTTTTTTTACCGTAAAATACCGGAATTAACAATTCATCATTCCATTCATATGACTCCTTATTAGTGGAATAAATACAATTGGACCCATCTTTACATCTTACCGATAGAAAATAGTTGGGACCTAAAAAATTAAAACAAATGAAACCTTGACTAATCAAATTGTAATCAACCTCATTGAGGTCCCAAGTTCCGTTGATGAATTGTTTGAGTGTATCCTTATCAAAGTAATATGAATCATAAAATACTAAAATTCCATCCTCAATTACGATGGAATCAACTTTTAACAGAAATTTAATTTCATCTAAAATCTGATTATTATTCAAGTTTTTGGGAAGTCTCTGTCCCCACCCAACGAAGGATGAAAGAAAAAATATGGAGAATAGGATTGTTTTCAAAAGGTCGGATGGATTTGTTTCAAGATAACTATTAAACTCTTTTATCATAAAGAGGGGGGTGGGGTATTTTCTTGTAACCATACCAAAAAGAAAGGGTGACCATTCAGAGTCACCCTTTTTCATATCGGAGTCAGATTTTCATTCGAGGAAAGAACTCCCCTTCTTCCTTTCCATTAACCAGGGAACAATCTTATCGTGGAACGGGTGTGATTCATCAATGAACGACTCCCATCCATCCTTCAAATGTGGAGTGAGATACACCTTCAATAATTCAGTCATCTTGTTCTTGATACGGTTATCACCCCATTTCGTTGGGTCATCACCAGTTAATCTTTTAAGAACCTCTCTCACTTTCTCATCTGACCCCAAATAGATGTTCTTCTGAACACCACCTCCTCCTACCATCCGAATGGTTGTGGACCACACCACTCTCTTCTCAAGGGGTTTCCCACCATAGGTCTTGTTCATCATCCTCTTTTCAAACTTCCTTCGGTTCTGTTTGAAGGAGTTCGATGACTCATCCTTTTTATAGATGGTAATCATTGGAACGACATTCGTTTTCAGAAGGGAAACCTCTTGAACCACCTCCCTCAACTCCTTGGTGTGTTTCCGAATCAGATTCTTTCTCCGAGTAATATCATCAATCACCTTTTGGTTCTTTGAAAACCAACTCTCGTGTTGGGAGATGTATCGGATAAGGTTCCGAACTCGGTTCAACGACTCCTTGTCTTCTTCACTAATCGAGAAATACTTCTCATCGGATAAATACTGAATCTGATACTTCAGGTGGTCAGTATTGATTGGTTGTTTCTTTTTCATAATCCCACTCTACAAATATATGCTTGAGTTATTAGCGGTAGAGTGCTACCTCATCTTTATAGTGTTCGAGTGAGTTAACCTTTAAAAACACTGATTATGAAACGAAAGAACAACAAATCCCAATCTTCAATGAAACCCAAACAAACATTCAAACTCCCATCCAGATTCAATAAATCAACCACCTCGGAATCTTCAAGTCTGGTTCATCAACCTTCAGAAGAGGATACACTATTCCAATTAATTATCTTTTCTGACCATATGAGATACACTCCAAGTCTAGATCAAAAGGTCCCTTTTGTCCGTGTTAGTGAGAACCTACCTTTAGATGTAAAGGGTTCTGTAACAACATATACAAAGAACGAGATGATAATTAAAGGAGGTTGTTACTCAAACTCCTGTCACCTGTCATTAATACAATCGGAAATTAAAATAGTCCAAGGGTATTATGGTCGGAAACTCGACAACAAACAAATGTCGATGTTCATCGATATAATTAAGAAAGGTAAATTGAAAAGGAACCAATACGGAATGTTCGAATTATGGAGTGACTATGGTCGAACATTTATTCACCTCGAAAAACAGATTGTAATCGACCCTCATAGTTGGAACATTACAAAAGAGGGAATTCACTTTGATGTCACTAGACAATATGATAAAGAACTCCAATCCGATTGGGTTTATTATTTCCCTATTAGAATAGTTGACACATCATCAATCTCCTTCGAGATGAAATCACTTCTAGTCAAAAGAGTTAAAGAATTAAAAACGAAAGGTGTATTGATGTATCATCGTGAAGTAATGAATCAAGCAGCTTAATTGATTGTTTTTCAATTAGTTATGTGTATATGGAAACCTACACCCACCCTCGAAACGACGGAACTCCCTCCAGACGGAAGTTTAAAGGGTTCAACTTCTATATCCAAGGGAACGAGAAACTCTCAAAGAAGAATCGAATACGATTACTGAAGGAATCGGAGGTCCACCTCAATGAAGTAACCTCCTCACTTACTCAATCAGTAGAAGACCAAATCCAAATGGGTGTGATTGGTGAGTTGGATTCAACTCTAACCGATTACGAATTGTTGGGACAATGGAATCAGATGTATGATAACTACGGATACTTAATGTCCGGTTTCCGTGACCAATGGGAGAAAGAAAAGATTGGAAAAAAACCTCCCGTTGAAGAACCATCCATCATTCAAATTCTCATTAGTCGGATTGAAGAACTGGAACAACGGGTTCTCAACCTTGAAGAAAAAACAATGTCCTCGAAACCCCTCATTGGTTTTTAGAATTTCCAAATCCGAGTGTGACTTAATCCTAAAGTATTTCAAATTGACAATCGTAACCTATCAAATTGAAGAATGGTTCAGATGATTTCCGGACATTATATTCCTCTAGATTTGAAACATTCAAACTTTGGGTAGAATCCGAGGACACTACTTGACAGGAGTAAAACGACTTAAAAGAATCAAAGTCCATCCCATCGTTTAGATTTATAGTATGGTGAACTGTTGAGAGTCCATTTCCAGTATAACCCTTAAGTGTATCTTGATGAATGACCCCCTGAATTTCCCAAGTAACATAGAATTCGTTGGATGTGAAATTCATCAAACTGAAATCATATACATAGGTCTTGTTTTTTTCACAAGAGGTGAGACCTAATATGGTAAGTAGGGAGAGAAAAATGAGTTTCTTCATTATACTAATATACTACTGGGATATTCCATCTTATACCACAAGTGTCATTCTTTGGGTATACCCCAAATGATAGTTTGAGAAACTGTTCTAACCCTTTGATTTCTCGGGAATTATTATTATTTTAGAGTTGTGCTACCAAGCACCCTTAAATAGTAGCAAATGAAAGTCCTTTATTCACGGGTTAGTTCAGAATCTCAAAACGAAGAACGACAAGTTCAGAAGACCGAAGGGTTTGATTATGTCCTTGTAGATAAGTGTAGTGGTCTTATACCACTTTGGGAACGACCCCAAGGAAGTCAAATCAAGAAACTGATTGACTCCAACCAACTCACCCACCTTGAGGTTCACTCCATTGACCGTCTGGGTAGAAATACCATTGATGTTCTCTCTGTATGGAAAGAACTCACCGAGAAAGGTGTGGTGGTGGTTTGTAGAAAACCATCTCTCCGAAACTTGGATGAGAATGGAAAGGAAGACAAGTTCTCTCAATTGATGATGTCCATCCTTTCTACGATGTCTGACTTTGAAAGGTCACTCATCAGAGAACGACAAATGGAGGGTATCCGATTGAGGAAGGAAAAGGGTCTCTATAAAGGAAGACAAATAGGAACGACTGAATCCAACGAACAATTCCTATCAAAACCGAAGAACCAGGAGATTGTCAAACTCTTACACCGAGGTTTGAAATACTCGGAGATTCAGAAGATTCTTGGTTGTAGTCCGAACTTAATTCGGAAGATTAAAGAACTCGTGGTAGTTCAATCTTAATCAAAATAAACTATACTTCTGTGGGTAATCAGATTATCAGAAGGTCTACGGTAGAGAGTCCAATTGTTGTGATTGTCATAAACTGAACAATCCCAATCTTGAGATTTCTCCACATTATCATCAATGGTTCTTGGAAGATAAATCGTTGGACCAATTAATTCCCTCTCAGCAAGTTTCACCGGTAAGAGTTCAATGAGATATGAATTTGTGTAATATGGTCGGTAATTCACCTCTATTATACCCGTTTTGGAACCACGATACCATAGTAACTCACTTCTGTGGATGATTGTACTGTCGGAAATACTATAAACCTCCATTACTCTTCCTCGTTTAGAAAAACGATACTCATATTCCCTATGAAAGGAAAAGGATGTATCGGTAAGTGAAAACACATCTATTTGATAATAATTTCTTTTTCTCTTATCATATTCAACAGTTTGTATTATGACCCAGTCGGAAACAACTGTTGAATCCTTTACCTCTTTCACGGGACCCCTCACTTCAGCACCTTTATTCCATTTGTATCTATGTAAACGGAGGTTCTGTCCCCACCCAATAAAGGATGACAAGAGGAATAGGAATACAAGGATGTGTTTCATTTTGGATTACTACCTATGGATTATTCACAATAAAATATCTCTCGATATTTAGTCAGACTTGTATATTGAAGATTGTGAATTACACCATACTCCAGTTTTAACATAGTCCAATTTCCTTTCGAATCATATTCTGAAAGTTCTGGAGATGAATCAATTCCAATTGATTCAAATGACCCAACAATTCCCAAGTAAGGTTCTATGAACTCTAAAGGACTATTGAAACTATTAGATTGTTCAACATATTCACCATACACTTCACCTATCCTTCTTCTCTCTCTTCTTTCCCGTCTCCATCCTTCCTCAAAGGTGTCATCATCCAAATCTCTATCGATGGACTCAATTACAGTGTAATCTCTCCCTTCCATCATTCGTTCCCTATTCCTTCTTCTAAAATAGTAGTTATAGGTATCTGTATAATTGAGAGTAGAATCCTCATATGACCTAATAGAGATGGTATACATATACCTCCTGGTTTTATCATAGTAAACATTCTCCAAAATGTAGTATGGATACACAATTGTTGAATCAAAAACCCTCACGACAGGTCCATTGACTTCTTTGTTTTTATGAAAAGGTGATGATTCCTTAACCGAATATCTTGGGAATACGATATCCCAAAAAGTTGGGAGAAAAGGATAGGTTTCATCTTCAAAATCAATATCATCCATCGTTCCATTCAAATCCAGAACAACAGTAACATCCCATATTTTTATTCCTTTGTCATCCACCAACTTACATTTCTCCCTTAACCAATCACCGTCAAGAACAAAGGAATATGAGTCGAGAATTCCCGTGACATAGACAATCTTATTTCCTTGATAATCAATACAACCGTGGTATTGTCGTTTGAATCTACTTAATGAATTCCCAATTACTGTAGAACTCAACTCCAATTCCAACTTTGACTCCACCCAGAAAATGTCATCAATCGTTGGAACGAACGACTTTCGTCCAAAACAATCATCTAAAATCACTCCTTCAAATTCAGGTGTAGTGATGTGATACGACTGATGAATAGTATCCCACTTATCATATCGAATGGTATCAACTCTAACTGATGGACTTATATGACTCTGTCCCCACCCTACGAAGGAGGATAAAAGAAATAGGGATAGGAGGATGGGTTTCATCAGTTAATCATCATTGGTGTTCATCTAATCTACAACGAATTGGAACCACCTCATCAGAGATTCTTCAACCTCACGAGGTACTCTTCCCTCGTGAGTTCACCCGACTCGTATTTTGCAAGTAGAGATTCTATCGTTTCACGACTTTCGGGTCGGTTGTAAAAGGACTGGACACTTTACTTGCTGATTATCAGCATATTACAAATTCAAGTTTTCAATTAGTTGAATAAACTCGTTTTGTGAAATCAACTCTTCTTCGAGTAACTGTCTATACCTCTTTATTTTATCCGTAATGTCCTTGGATGTCTCTCCTTGTAGTTGAAGTTTAGAATCCTTCGATGTACCATAGGTTAAATCGAAGACGAACATCTTCTCCATCCCCTTTTCAATTTCTTCCGTGAGGGTATTGAAATACCCTTGAAACACCTTGTCGTCCGTATGACCACTCATCGTTCTAATAATATGATAGGGAAGGTTTGAATTAATCCCTTCACGGATAAAGGTTCTTCGAACAATATGTGAAGAGATTACCTCATAGAGTGGTTTGGACACTTCCGTTCCTGACTTTACCTCTCGACCCACATACTCCTTCTTGACAACCCTTCGGTTCAATCCGATTACCTTGGACAACTCTTTTAAATTCTGATTGAACTTTTGATTGGAAATCAAATTTCCGTGAGGAGTGAGTGGGAAGATGTATTGATTTATGGTCTTTCCAGAGGAGTATTTCTTGTATATCGAAAGGGTAAGTGTATTGAAGGGGATTTTGACCTCCTTTTGAGTTTTTGTCATCGTAAATCGGATGTATTCCGATGGGTCCTCCTCTGAACCATACTTTACATTATCAATCTTCAACTTCACTAAATCACTGAATCGACACCCCACCCCACAACCGAATACCAACATATCCTTGTAGACCTCCCAATTCGTGTAGGTCCTTGTGGTCGGTTCGGTCTTTCTACCCATCAGGTCGTCTGTAAAATACTCCGTTGTATATCGAGAATGACCTTCATTTTCAAAGTCAAACCCGTCGTATTGAAAGAGTTTGAGAAGTTCATCTCTTTGAAGGAATACGATGTCATTTTCCCCCAATTGAACCTTGAACTTGGGTAAAGTCCAATCCGTATATCCCCTCCGTTTACACCAATTGACGAACGACCTAACCTTCCTGAAATGAGAATGAATCGTTGAGTTCGACAGTTTCTTTTCATTGACACAATACCATTGGTATTCTTCGATAAACTGTTCATCGAGATTGTCAACTTCAAAAAACTTCATCCCCTTTACATCACGAATAAAGACCTCCACTTGGTTCATAATCGAATAGATGGTCTTCTTGGTTGAGTGGGTGATGTCCGTATTAATCACAACGGATTTTAGGAACTCATCCAGGAGGAGAAAGAAATCAAATTCCTTTTTGGTATTCTTTTCCTTGGTCCTATCCAATCGATTCATTTCAACTCGAACCAAACTCGGATATGGGATTAGACCATTCAATTTGATTTGTTCAATCATCTTACCAATGGTCACCTCAACCTCCTTGATTTGAAGGTTCTTCGATTGATGATTGGGGTCCGTTTTAAGGACGGGTAGTTCCTTCTTTGGGTTCCAATCCTTCAAACGAACAACCGTACCAGTACTGAACTTTCCCTTCTTCCCCTTGAAGTAGTAAAAAACAACAATAGGAACCTCTTCATCCTTCCCGTAGGATGATTTAGGTTTTTGGTAGTTCAAAGAGGGATAAATCACCCGATTAAGGTAATCTGAAAAACCTCGATTTGGAACCTTTTTTGGAACCTTTTCGATTTTTTATCAAAAGAAAAAGCCGCAAACTCTTGATTTTAAGAAGTTTACGGCTTTGAAGGTGTTGCCCCACTAGGACTCGAACCTAGACATACGGTACCAAAAACCGCTGTCCTGCCAATTAGACGATGGGGCATCGTGAATGAGAGCGCAAAGTTAATCCAACCGGGCTTTCTCACAATAGATTACAAGGGGATGTTTCCGTGTTTTCGTTTTGGGTTGTGTGCCACCTTGTTCTCCAACATGGCGAAGGCTCGAATCAGCTTTTGGCGCGTTTGGCTCGGCTCCATGACTTCATCCACATAGCCCCGGGCCGCCGCACGGTAGGGATGAGCAAAGGCCTCGGCATATTCTGCCTCCTTTTCAGCCCATGTGGCTTCCGGAGAAGTTGACTGACTAATTTCCTTTTTGAAGATGATTTCCGCGGCGCCTTTGGCACCCATAACTGCAATTTCCGCGGTGGGCCAAGCGTAGTTCAAATCGGCCCCAATGTGCTTGGAGTTCATCACATCGTAGGCTCCTCCATAGGCCTTCCGTGTGATGACTGTGATGCGCGGTACAGTGGCTTCGGCAAAGGCATAGAGCAATTTGGCGCCGTTGGTGATGATGCCATTCCATTCTTGGTCCGTGCCGGGCAAGAAACCAGGTACATCTTCAAGGACCAGCAAGGGAATGTTGAAGGCATCGCAGAAGCGCACAAAGCGTCCTCCCTTGGTACTAGCGTGAATATCCAGGACCCCCGCAAGGTAGGCGGGCTGGTTGGCCACAATCCCGATGGAGCGTCCCGCCAGTCGGGCAAAGCCCACCACCATGTTTTCGGCAAACTGAGCATGTACTTCCATAAACGACTCGGAGTCGACCAGCTCCTCGATCACTTCACGCATGTCATAGGGTTGCTGCGCACTTTCCGGAATAACCGTATTCAAGCGAGGACGCGACTCGTCCCCACCGGTATAGGGCAGGAGCGGAACCCCGTCTTCACAGTTTTGTGGGATATAGGACAAAAGTTGCTTAAACCCTTCAATGGCGGCGCGCTCGTTCGCATACGTGAAATGGGTTACGCCGCTCTTCGTTGCGTGGGCACTCGCTCCTCCCAGGTCTTCGGAGGAGACTTCCTCGTGGGTCACGGTTTTGACGACATTCGGGCCGGTCACGAACATGTAGCTCGATCCTTCCACCATGCCGATGAAATCGGTCAGTGCCGGGGAATACACAGCGCCTCCCGCACAGGGGCCCATGATGAGGCTCAACTGAGGGATGACCCCCGAAGCCCGCGTGTTCCGGTAAAAGATGTCGGCATAGCCGCCCAAGGATACGACGCCCTCTTGGATCCGAGCCCCACCCGAATCATTGAGGCCAATCACCGGGCAGCCATTCTGAAGGGCTAGATCCAAAATCCGGCAGATTTTCTCGGCATGCGCTTCGGCTAGAGAACCACCTAAGACGGTAAAGTCCTGCGCAAAGGCGTAAATGGTTCGGCCATGCACCGCGCCATAGCCCGTCACGACCCCATCCCCCAAATAGGTTTGAGAATCCAGGCCAAACAATGTGCTCCGGTGGGTGACCATTTGGCCTAGTTCTTCGAAACTACCGGGATCAAAAAGTAGTTCGATCCGCTCGCGGGCGGTCAATTTTCCTTTGGCGTGCTGCGCCGCGATGCGGTCCGCGCCACCACCCAGCATCGCTTCCTCACGGAGCTTTTGCAGGCGTTCCAATGCTTTTTTCTGAGCCATAAAACGAATATACCCCGGGAAGGGCTTAGGGTGACTTAGTCGTTGAGCTTCAAGACCGCCAAGAAGGCGTCCTGGGGAATCTCGACATTGCCCAATTGGCGCATTCGCTTCTTACCCGCTTTTTGCTTTTCAAGCAACTTGCGTTTTCGAGAGATATCCCCGCCGTAACACTTGGCCGTTACATCCTTGCGGAGGGCAGATAGCGTTTCGCGGGCGATGATTTTGGCGCCGATCGCGGCTTGGATGGCAATGACGAACTGCTGACGTGGGATCAGCTCCCGGAGCTTTTCGCAGAGCCGTCGGCCAATGTCGTAGGCGCGATCTTTATGTATCAGGGCGCTCAGGGCATCAATGGGCTCCGCATTGAGCATGACATCCACCTTCACGAGGTTGGATGCCTGGTACCCAATCGGGTGGTAGTCAAAGCTGGCATATCCGCGGGAAATCGTTTTCAGGCGATCATAGAAATCGAAAACAATTTCAGCGAGCGGCATGTCAAAACTCAATTCTACCCGATCAGAGGTCAAATAGGACTGACCCGTAATCGTTCCGCGCTTATCAATACAGAGTTTCATGACCCCTCCCACGTACTCGCTTTTCGTGATGATTTGGGCCTTGATAAAGGGTTCTTCAATGCGGTCCAAGCCCGAGGGGTCCGGATAATCGGACGGGTTGGTGACCAAAATTTGCTTGGTGGGGTCCCCCTTCATAAAGGCGTGGTAAGACACGTTGGGAACGGTGGTGATCACGGTCATATTGAACTCCCGCTCCAAGCGCTCTTGGATAATCTCCATGTGCAACATCCCGAGGAAGCCACAGCGGAATCCAAATCCGAGGGCCGCCGAAGTCTCCGCTTCAAAGGTGAGGGACGCATCATTGAGGCGAAGCTTTTCCAGTGCTCCACGTAGTTCCTCAAATTCTTCCGTATCCACCGGATAGATTCCGGCAAAAACCATGGGCTTCACATCCTCAAAACCGGCTACAGCCGCTTCAGCGGGACGGCTCACCGAAGTGATGGTATCGCCCACCTTGACCTCTTTCGCTTCCTTGATGCCCGAAATAATGTAGCCCACGTCGCCGGCTCCAAGTATTAATTTGGGGTCTTTATTCAGGCGTAGTACGCCAATTTCATCGGCCTCATACGTTTTACCGGTGGCCATAAACTTGACCTTTTCGCCTTTGTGGATTTGGCCATTTTTAATGCGGAAAATCGCTTCAATCCCTCGAAAGGAATTGTACACCGAATCAAAGATGACGGCTTGTAGGGGGGCCGATTCATCGCCTTCCGGAGCAGGAATGCGTTGGACAATGGCCTCGAGCAATTCGGGGACGCCCAATCCAGATTTGGCGCTCACACTCAGAATATCCTCGCGTTTGCATCCAATCAATTCCATGATTTGATCCGCTACTTCATCGGGGTTGGCGCTGGGAAGGTCGATTTTGTTCATGACAGGAATGATCTCCAAGTCATGTTCTATCGCGAGGTACAAGTTGGAAATGGTCTGAGCCTGGATGCCTTGCGCGGCATCGACCACCAAGAGCGCTCCCTCACAGGCCGATATACTCCGCGAAACCTCGTAGCTAAAGTCGACGTGGCCCGGAGTATCAATCAAGTTCAAGCGATACTTGCCTCCTTTGGTGGCATAGTCCATCTGAATTGCATGACTCTTAATGGTAATTCCACGCTCGCGCTCCAAGTCCATGTTGTCCAGCAACTGTTCTTTTTGCTCACGAACCGTCACACTTTGCGTAGCGTCTAATAAACGGTCAGCCAGGGTGCTTTTCCCATGGTCAATGTGTGCAATGATGCAAAAATTTCGAATGTCCTTCATAGCCATAGATCGGCAAAGGTACGCCTCGGGTTCCACCTAAAAATCTTGAAAAAAGCCCCGACAGAATTCCGATATTTGGGCCATGTCAACACCCAAACGACCTGCTATGGGTAGGGGGCTTTCGGCCCTCCTCCAATCCAACACCGCAACCACCAGCCAAGATGCTGGAGCCAAGGAAGTGGTCGGGGGTATTTTTGAAGTGGCCGTCGCCGATATTGAAGCGAATCCTAAGCAACCTCGCGTGCATTTTGAGCCCGAGCATTTGCAGGAATTGGCCGCCTCGATTTCTGCCTTGGGTATTGTGCAACCCCTAACGGTTCGCCGCCTTCGCCCCGGCAAATACCAAATCATCTCCGGGGAACGCCGTTTCCGTGCGGCCCTGATAGCTGGTTTGGAGGTGGTCCCCGTCTATGTTCGCCTTGCCAACGACCAAGAAATGTTGGAAATGGCCTTGGTGGAAAACATCCAGCGCCGAGACCTAGACGCGATGGAGGTCGCCCTGTCCTACGCCCGGTTGATAGAGGAATGTAGTATGACGCAGCAGCAGGTGTCCGAACGCGTCGGCAAGGAGCGTTCCACCGTTGCGAACTATATCGGATTGCTCAAATTGTCGCCGCTTGTCCAAGCCGGTCTGCGCGACCGGGAAATTTCCATGGGCCACGCCCGAGCCCTCATTGGGGTGGCGGAGGATTCCGTGCGCGACAATCTGTACCACCAATGTGTTCGAGGTGCATGGTCCGTCCGTCAGCTTGAATCCGCGGTGCGCGGACTCTCAGCCCCGAAAGCGGCGCCCGCTGCAGCCCCCACAGCGCACCCCGCCGCGGCTGCGCTTCAGCAGAAAACGGGATTGCCCGCCAAAGTGGTCCAG
>Ga0222715_10003579_pt1 | contig 13826 bp, 9 predicted proteins | sample C33_9DmetaG_FD_165056 | JGI IMG/M metagenome (GOLD analysis project Ga0222715, IMG submission 165056) | Estuarine water microbial communities from San Francisco Bay, California, United States - C33_9D | ecosystem: Environmental > Aquatic > Marine > Unclassified | place: USA: California...
TGGTAAGTTATGCCATTTGAAAAGCGAGGTAAATATTATTATTCGCCAAGTGGTAGAAAGTACACAGCAAAACAAGTAAGATTGTATTACGCAACAAAAGGATTTAAGAAAACATAATGGCAAAAGTAAGTTGGATGTGGGGTGGCAAGAGATATTCTGGCACTCTCATTAGAGAAACTAAAACACATAAATTTGCAAGAACAGAGAATGGCAAAATTAAGAAAATAAAAAAATAATGCCACGACCTAGATGCAGACTAAATGATGTCATAGGAGAAAGTTGTCGTAAACAATCACGAACAAACTCACCCTATTGTTCTACTAATTGTAAGAACAGATACCACTACATAAATAATAAAAATAAAGAAAAGCATACTGTACCTAGTACTGCTAAACAATCAACAGCTAGAGGTCCACGCTATGAAGAATTTTGTAGAGAATGGGCAGCATCATTAGAAGCTAAACAATATACCCATCAACAAGTTGCTGACTTAATGGGTATAGATAGAACTACAGTATCTAAAATGTGGCAAGCCTATCAAGAAGATAAAGCAATATTTGAAGCACAAAAAGATTGGGAGATTGCACAAGAAACTGTAGAAGCATTAAATGATTTTAAAGATTTTAGAAATAGATATTTTAAAACTGAAACTGGTGACTTATATGAAACAGCAGATTTTCACGAGAACTGGATAAATCACATTGTTGATGCAATTAAAAATGGTAAACAACAAATGATACTTAGCCCACCTAGGCATGGCAAGACTGACTTGTTGACACACTTTGCTGTATGGCAGATTTGTAAAAATCCTAACATAAGAATTATGTGGGTTGGTGGTAATGAAGATATTGCAAAAAATGCTGTAGGTTCTGTACTTGACCATTTAGAGAATAATGAATTACTGAATGAAGAAATAAATGGACCAGGCGTAAAATTTCAACCAAAGATTAGGTCAGGTAAGTCTTGGTCATCATCACAGTTTACTGTAGGTACGAGAACTGTAACTGGTATTAAATCACCAACTATGGTTGCAGTAGGTAAAGGTGGAAAAATACTTTCTCGTGACTGCGATATTATAATTGCTGATGACATTGAGGACCATGGCACAACTATACAACCTAGTGCTAGAGAACAAACCAGACAATGGTGGACAACTACTTTGTCATCAAGAAAAGAGGAACATACTGCTGTAGTGGTTATTGGTTCAAGACAGCACCCAGAAGATTTATATAACTTTCTTTTAGAGAATCCAGAGTTTGAAACCATAGTAGAAGAAGCACATAGTTCAGAATGTATTTTGCCAGAATTAGAAATAGAACAACATAAAGAATGTATGTTATGGGCAAGTAAGAGAACTTACAAATGGTTAATGTCACAAAAGAATAATGCAGATACTACAGGTGGTAGAGCAATATTTGAAATGGTTTATTTGAATAAAGCATTTGTTGAAGGTATTACAATGTTTAACTCTGAAGATATAGACCAATGTAGAGATATTAACAGAAGAATAGGACATATTCCTGCTGGTACACATTTGATTGCAGGACTTGACCCTGCATCTACAGGATTTCAGGCTTGTGTGTTATGGGCTGCTAATCCAGATACTGGTCAATTATTTTTAGTAGATATAGAAAATGAAGAAGGTGGTGGAGTTATTCAAGCTAAGAAGTCTATACAGAATTGGTATGAGAAATATGGACTTGCACATTGGGTTATAGAGGAAAATGGTTTTCAGAGAGCTATTAGACAAGATAAAGATATTAAAGATTATTGTTCTAGATTTGGTATTTATTTAGAAGGACATCAAACTCAAAAGAACAAGTTTGACCCAATTTATGGTGTTGGAAGTATGCAACAGTTATTTGAACAAAAGTTAATTAATTTGCCATATGGTGACACAGAAAGCGAAACTAAGAGTAATATATATCGTAGACAACTAATTTATTTTTCATCTGCTGCTAGTAAAGCAAGTAAGGCGAAAAGTTATAAATCAGATGTCGTTATGGCTAGTTGGTTTCCACTAAAAGTTATAAGAAGATTAGGAAAAGAACGATTAGCTGAGGTAGGATTAGATTATAAACCTAGTTTTGGAGAATGGAACATAAGCGATATGAACGAAAGCCCTTGGGGATAAGATGACACCAGAAGAAATACAATACGCTATTACACAGTTACACTTTGACAATCAAAGTGCTTATACAACTAGAGGTCGTATTCGTGCAATTATGAATGGTGGACCTGATGGTATTATGGCTTTACTAGGTGACCAACTTAGAGGATTTCAAGATTGGCAAATCCCTGTACCTAACTTGATGATGTCAGGACTTGAACACTTAGCACAAAAGATAGGTCGTATTCCAAACTTAAAAGTAGATGTACCTAATGGCAAAGACTCTGATAGAGCAAGAATGAAAGCAGAGAAGATTGCTCGTATTGTTAATGCCTATGATGAAGTACAAAAATTAGATTTACAAATGCCACAAGTAGGTAGATGGCTACCTGGTTATGGTTTTGCTGTATGGGTTATTAGAGAAAAGAAAGATGCTAATGGTACTCCATATCCAATAGCTGAACTTCGTGATCCATACAACTGTTTTCCTGGTTATTTTGGTGCAGACCAACAACCAAAAGAAATGGCAATTATTCGTAGAGTTCCTAAAGAAGCATTAGCAAGAACTTATCCTGAAGCAAAAGATAAGATTATGAAAAAAGAAAAAGATGCTTACCAAACAAACATTCTTGGTGTAGGTAATGCTTACGCTTCTGCTTACACAGACCAATACAATGGTTCTTGGGCTAACTCAAATGGAGATGGCGATTTAATTGCAGAGTATTACAACTTAGAAGGAACTTATATTTTCCATATGACTTCAGGAACTATTCTTGACTTCATACCTAACCCACTAGATAGTGGTCCAGCATTTGTCATTGGCAAGAAATTTGCGTTTGATAGATTGCAAGGACAGTATGACCAAATCATAGGTCTTATGGCTTCAATGGCAAAGATTAATGTGATGTCAATAATAGCAATGGAAGATGCAGTATTTACAGAAACAAACATTTCTGGTGAGATAGAATCAGGACAATATCGTAAAGGTAGATTCGCTGTAAACTATTTAGCACCAGGTACACAAGTTAGCAAACCTGCATCAAATGTTCCTTATCAGATTTTTCAACAGATAGATAGAATAGAACGACAACTTCGTGTTGGTGGTTCTTATCCTGTATCTGATGACTCACAATCCCCACTTAGCTTTGCAACTGGTAGAGGATTAGAAGAACTAGGTGCATCTATGTCATTAATGATTAGAGAATATCATACAGTAATGTCTGATTCTATAGAGATGATAGATGCTAAGAGATTAGAGTGGGACCAAAAGATGTATGGTAATAAATCAAAACCATTATCTGGTTATATGAATAACACTTTTTACTCTGAAACTTATAATCCTGAAACAGATATTGCTGATAGTTTTAAGACACGCAGAGTGTATGGTGCTATGGCTGGTTATGATGAACCACAAAAAATTGTTACAGGTTTACAGTTATTACAAGCTGGAATTATTGACAGACAAACTCTACAAGAGAACCTTGATGGTTTAGATAATTTAGTTAGAGTAAACGATAGAATTACAAAAGAAAAAGCTGATAGCGTATTGTTTGATACATTGTTAGCACAAGCCCAACAGGGAAACCCTAAAGCAACTATGGCTGTTGTGCAGATAAGAAAGAATCCAGATAATATGCAAAACATATTGGATAAATTCTTTACAGCAGAAGAACCAGAAATGTCAGAAGCTGAAGAAGCATTACTTGGTGGAGGTGCTTTGCCACCACAAGGTCCACCACCAGGTATTGCTCAACTACTTCAAGGATTAGGTGGATAATGTCTATTAACAGACAATTTGAAGAAATAGTAAATTTTTGTCTTGATGATGTAGATGAATTAGGTGATGATATTATTTTTGAGGAAACAGCAGGTGAAAGAGGAACTAGAATATTTCGTGACCAAATGCCACCAATGGTGTTTCCATTTGGTTATATGATAATCAGTTCTACTTTTATGTATTATGATGATGAGGATGAAGATGGCTACGAGGAGTTCTAGTAATAGAGGTCTTACTAAAGGTATGACTTATGGAAAAGGTAAAGAACTATTAGAACAAATTGAAGCTACTGGTGGATTGCCTTCAGTAGATAAAAGAAAAAATAATATTCCCCCTGCTGGTATAAATACACAAGATAATTTAAGAAATGCAGAATTAGCAACACAGAAAACAGAAGCAGCTATTCCTGTAGAAACACCACAACCAGGTGTAGTTATTCCTAATAAAGTAAATTTAGACATACTAAGAGATATGGATACAACAGAATCTCCAACATTTGGAGCAACTCCTGTATCGTTAACACCACAAGAAATAGGTGATATGGATTATGATGTCCTAGCAGATTTAGCAGACAATACAGAGGTATCAGCTCTTAGAGAAATATTAGGACTGTAGTATGTCTGATGGTATCGTAACACCATATACATTTGGTGAAGATTACATACGCAATAAAGAAAAACAGCGTATGGCAAATATTCTTTATAATCAAAAAAAAGCTACTGTACAACCAGAACAGGTAGAAAGAGCAAAAGAACTAGCAGCAAAATATCCAACAGCTATGAAAGGTTTAATATCTAATGCTGTCAATAAAAATTTAACTGATAAACAAGTAGAAGAATTACTTAAATTACAATATCAAGCAGTACCTAAATCAAAACCTTATAATCCAAATCCTTTAGGAAATGATATAACGAATGCTTATATTAATAATCCTATGTATGGAAATATATACAATGTTCCTGGTAGGCAATATAAATTACCTTCTGAAACAAAACCATATCAATCTGGAACATATAGAGAAGAACCAGTTTATGGAACTTTAAAAGGAATATCAAGAGCTGCAATATTAGGTTTTGAAGCACTATGGAATGTAACTATGGGTAGAGCTGGTAGAGCATTTGTAAAAACAGCAGAATCATTTGAAGCACCATTTCAAGCACAAGTACAAGCAATGTCTAGTAAAGAACAAAAATTAATTGAACAATATGAAGCTGGTGACCCAAATGTAACATTGTGGGATATTGCTTCATTAAGAGAACAACAACAGAAAACAGAAAAAAGTGGAAGATTGTTAGGTGCAGGTTTAGCTTTGACAGGTTTGCTTGGTGGTAGAGCTTTGCCAAGTAGTAAACAAACACAAAAAACATTTAGAGATAATTGGAATGAAGCTGGTGCATCTATTTTAGGAGAAGCGAAAGCATCAGTTGAAGATGGTCAAAGTATAGGAGCTGTATGGAAAAGTATGGGAGAAGGTTTTATTCCACAAGGACCTATTGTTGCAAAAGCATCAACAGAGCAAGAAGCACCAAAATATAGAGGAAGAAATATAACTATTGGTAGATATATAGAAGATGTTATAGGAGTTGAACCTAATAGTGTATTGTATGGAGGAGTATCAGGCGTAATAGATTTTTATTCTGCTTTAGCATTAGACCCTGCGTTACTTATAGGTAAGTCAGTTAAAGCAGTTAAATATGGTAAATCTGTTATGGCAGATATAGAAAGAGCATTTACTAAAGGTGACTTTGAAAAAATACCAGGAATAATACAATCTTTTGTAGATAGTCCTAAATCACAAAAACATTTAGAAGCATTAGCTAATAGCAATGATTTCCAAGCAATATTTAAATCTACAAAAGATGCTGATATGGCAGTTAAACTAACAAAAGCTACTACTGTAGATGAGGTTAAGAATGTAGTAACAGATTTTGTTATTAAAAATCAAAGCATAGGTTTACCAAAAATAACTAGAACTGTAGATAGCATTGGTTACAATAAAAATTTAGTTAAAGCATTAAAAGGAAAACAAAAAGCTTATCCTAAATTTGGTGAATGGACACCATCAAGAGATTCGTTATTTAAAGATGTAAATGGTGGCGTAGACAACTATCTTCGTTGGTTAACAGAAATGAAAGTACCAGCACCTATAGCAAATAGATTAGCTGAAAGATTTGCTGAAGCATCTGTAATACAAAACACTTCTTTACAAAGAAAAATATTATATAACGACACAAAATTACAAGTAATAGAAGTAATGAAAAAAGAAGGTTTTAGTAAATCTGCTATAGATACTTTTAAGAAAACTATAGACGAACAAGCAGGAGTATTGCCAAATGGAGAAATACTTAATAAATCTTATTGGGCTCAATTAGAACAAAGAATAGGTGGACAATTTTCTAGTCCTATGGAAGCTACATTTCAAGGACAAAGAACAACAGCTTTAGCTGATGGAACTCGTGTACCATTGCCAACACCATTTGATTTAGGTCAGCATATGGATGAAGTATGGTCATTAGGTAATCCACAAGATATTAGAAGAATGTTAAGCAAAATTAATAAGTGGGCTACATTGCCAATTAAAGAAACCAAAATGTATAACTTAGTAGATGAAGCAATTAGAGCTTTGCCTGAAGGAGTACAAACTCCTATTGATAATATATTAGGACCAACTATTAGAGGATTAGATTTCTTTAAAGAATTTGTGCCAGGAGTTATGTTTGATGCTATAGATGATATGTTGTGGCCATATCAAAAAGTATGGACAGGTGCACAGTTGGTAACTAGAGTTGCTTGGCCACTTAGAATATTTGCAGAATCACAATTCAGAATGGGATTAGAAGGATTAGACAACTGGATAGATAGTCCTACAGCTATGTGGGCTTGGGGTAATTTCTCTTACGATTTAGCAGGAACACCATTCCAAAAAGGTTTTGGTCCTATGAGTGCATCATATGGAGCAGGAGCTGAAAAGATAGTTGCAAGGAGAGCAACAGCAGTATTTGATAAAGGTAAACAAGTTGACTTTGTTAAGACAGCTTGGAATCCTACTTTAAAAAATAGAATGACACAAAAACAATATATTGATTCGTGGCAAATAAATTTGAAGTGGCCTTTAGATAGCGACTTAGCAAAGTCAGTTGCAGATGAAATATTAGAAGGAACAGACTTAACAAGAACAAAAGAAAGTTTCTGGAGTGGTGATTTAAAAAGTATTAGAAATGATTTAAACAATCTTAAATATGATGAAGCAGGAAAAAAAATAAATCCATATTCAAACTTCAATGATGCAAATAAATATGTTGATGATTACAGAAGATGGATAATGGATTTAACTAAAGGTGATGAAGATTTACTTACAATGATTAGAGATAGAAGAATACTTACACCTGATGGTGATGTTATTCCTTTAAATAACATAAATAGATTTAGTGGTACTAATCAGAAAAAAATAAAAGAATTTTTAAATACAAAATATTCTGTTGGTCCTGAAGTATTACCAACACCTGATTGGATTATTAATCCAGCTAAAAAAGATTATTTAGCTAAAGGTTCACAATATTTATGGTATTGGTTAGGTGAAGCACCAGATGCAGCATTAAACAGAATACCAACCTATGCACAATACAAATGGATGAATGTAGGTCAGCTAATGCCTTTTGCTGATGAAAAAGCATTGATACATTTTAGAAAACTTGCTAATGAGGGCAAATTACCTAAAGGTGTAAAAGAAACATTTGAAGCAGCAGAAAAATCAGCTATACAAAAATATGGTTCTGTAGCTGAAGCAGTAAAAGCAAACCCACTAGCTAAGTTAAGTATTGAAGAAATTGATGAAGCATCAAAAGCATTTGCATTAGAAGCACACAATAGATTGTTATATAACTTAACTGAAAAAGGTTTTTATGCAGAATCAATGAGATTAATATTTCCATTCCTAGAACCTTGGAAAGAAGTTGCATTAAACTACCCAAGACTATTTGCAAAAAATCCAGCAGGTTTAAGAAAAATACAAATGTCTACAACAACTGGCGTACAGAATGGTATGTTATGGAAAGACCCAACAACTGATGAATTATTTTATGTAGCACCAGCAACAGATTCTATGGAAGAATTGTTTGGTATAGAATTACCAGAAGATATTGATTTAAGACAAACAGCACCATTAGCTGGAGCTAACCTATTTACTTCAAGTTATCTTCCTGGGTTTGGTCCTGTTGTACAGTTATCTGTAAAAGTTGCAGATAGTTATTTTCCAGAATCAAATGAATGGCAAGAAATTGAAGATATATTATTTCCTTATGGTTTAGGTGGTTCTAGTATAGAACAACAAATAGGTGGACAGTTACCTACATATTTAAGAAATGCAATCAACGCTATTACAGAAGGAAAGCTAGATAAAAACCAATGGTATGATAATTTAGCTGATGCTTCTAAAATACTTACTGTTTCTTGGTATAAAGGTGAAGTAGATTATGACCCTAGAACTAAAGAAGGAAGAATACAATTTGAAAAAGATACAGTAGCTTTAGCTAAAAAATTAACACTATTTAATTCTTTAGCTAAATTCTATCAACCATCTGCACCTAGAGAACAAGTTGCTTATAAGTTAGAATCACCTGAATTTTTTGATGGTGCTTTGGTAGAAGATATATTTAAAACTTATCTTCCAGAAGATTTGTCATTTGGAAAATATGATGATGATTATTTTACAAGCGTTGTTATTACAGCACTATTTGCACAAGCATTAGATGCTGTTGAACCAGGAGAAGAATACTTAGCATATCAATTAATAGCAAGTTTAATTGGTGGTACACCAGATAGTTATGATGCTATATATACAGCAGCATATTTGGTACAAGGTAAGACAACTACTAAAGGAAGAAAGCTACCTTCTACAGAGGGTGAAGTTAGATGGGAAAGAGAATGGCCAGAACACGCAGATAAATACAAAAACACTTTTCCTTATTTTGCACCAGTTGTAGAAGAATACGATATGTTGGACATTAATACTTTTTATAATCAAATAGAAGATGGTGAAAGAAAAAATTATACAATACAACAACTTCAAGAAAGAGCACAAGAAACAGCTTTTAAAATAATATTTAATTATAAGACTGCTCAATTTAAAGATAGAAATGATGCAGATGCTGTTGCAGCTAGAGCAGAAATACAAGCAGAACTGTTGCAAGTATTTCCTTATGGTTTAGGTAAAAGAAATATGGCAACCTATGAAGGTGATATATCACAGTATGAAATATTTTTAGAATTAAAAGAAGCAGCAAACGACCCTTGGTTAATAGAAAATTCTGAAACTGGTAAAGCTCTAAATTTATTCTTTTATGGAGATGAAGATAATAAAGGATTATTAGAGTCGTTAGAAGATATTAAAAATTATGAACCATTAATTAAAACAACACAAGAAGGTAAAAAAATATATAAAGATGAAGCAGATTTATTAACTTATTTATCTACAAACAAAAAGACACAAGTTGGTAGAGATAGACTGCTAAGATGGGGTCAAGAGATTGCTACTGAATATCCAGAATTTGGAGCTTTGTTTAAAGAAAAACTTTTAGGCTATGTAGAATTAAAAATAGTAGAGGAAAATGATTAGATGACAATAACTATATATAGAAAAAAACCTGATGGTTCATACGAAACAACAACAGCAACACAAGATGAATTTGATAAGTTGTATAGCAAAGCAGGATGGGTAGATGTAGAACCTGTAGATTATTTAGGTAAAATAGGTGAAAAAGGCAAAGCATTACAAAAAACAATATCAGAGGAAGAACTGGATGCTTTAGCACCTATTGGTTATACAGCAACAGTACCATATCAAGGTGGATTTTTACCTGTAAGTGAATATCTAAATAAATTGTTTCCTGAAACAGCAAACAACTTTTATTATCCAGGAGCAGAAGATTCCATTTTAGATGGTTTAAAATCAAATCAAATTAAAACATTACAAGATAGATTAGTAAAAACACCTTGGCTAAATACAGAAGATTACTCTGTTGAATATGGTAGACCTGGTAATAAAACAAGAACTGCTTTATATAACGCATTAAGAGAATCAAACTTTTTAGGTGGTATTGGATATGATGCTGCTATTGATATACAGTTACAGAATCCATTTACACCTACATATGAACCTAAAATATATAGACCATCACCAAAAGTAACTAGATTACAAAAGGTAGATGCAATATTTAATTCATTGGGATTAACTGCTTCTAATAAAGAAAGAAATTTTTATGAAAAAATACTTGAATCATTAGAGGAAAAAGAATTTCGTGTAGATGAAACTGTAGCTCGTATGGCTGTAGAAGGACCTAAAGTTACAGTTACAGAAAAGAGAAAAGCAAGCGTAGAACCTTTATCAGAAAAACCTATACAGAAAGTTACTAAACAAGTTTCAGTTGAACAAATGCCAGAAGCAGTTGATGCAGTATCTTCATTACAAGAACAAATTAAAACAGACTTTGCAGGTGTTATTCAAAGACAAGAGAATGTAGGAATAGCAAGAATGAATGCAGGAAATATAGCTTCTTCAATTATGCGACTTAAAGCATTAGGTGGTTAATGGATATTTCACCAGCTGCTATAGAAATAATAAAGGAAGAAGAAGTATTTAGAGGTACTGCATATGATGATGCTAGACCTAATTATGTATTGAAAAAAGGCGATAAAATACAAGGAACATTAACTATTGGTTATGGTCATACTAATGCTGCTAGGGATGATGATAAAAAAATAAAAATTGGAGATACCATTACAGAAGAAGAAGCAACAGAAATATTATTAAAAGATTTAGAAGGATATGTAAATATTGTAAACAATAGAATGAAAACATTTGAAGTAACATTAACACAATCACAATTTGATGGATTAGTTTATGCAACATTAAATAGACCTGAAAAAATGAGTAGTAGTAAATTGTGGAGAGCTATTGCTAATGGTGATACAGAAACAATTAAATCTGAATGGAAAAAAACTGTAGAAAATTCTATTAAAGAATTTCCTGGTTTACTTGATAGAACAGATGATGAGTTAGAAATGTTTTTTGGTACTGGAGAAGAAGATAAAGAAGAACTCAAAAAAGATATAGATATGGATAGAGGTGTTCCTAATTGGCAAGAAGAAGGATTTGTACCTGGTTATTCTATTAAATTAAAAGAAGATAACAGTCAATTAAATATGATATGGTCAAAACTATATAACGATTTAGCTAATGCGTTTATAGATAATCCAAGAACATATAGAGAAAAAGAATTGTTTGAACGAAATCCTATTTATTATTCAAAGCCAGAAGCTAAAGATAAAACAGAGAAAGTTGTGTATGATAGTAAAGAGAAACAAAATATACACGATATTTATTCACGAATGATAAATGCTTTATCAGAAAGTTTGATGAGATAATATGGCACAAGTAGTAGTTTATGGACCAAATGGAGCTAGGACAACAGCTAATACAAGTTTTACAGAAGCAGATAAAGCTGCTGGTTTTACTAAGTCAGAATACCTTAGATTAATAGCTGGTGAAATTCCAGGTAGAGAAGGCTATAAAGGAGCTACTAAACAAGAACCATTGACTTCAGAATATGCTGGAGATTATGGGGGTGAAGATGCTTCTACTCCTATGGACCAAAGAGAAAGTGTAGTTGGTATAGGTAATACTGATTATGATAAAAAAGATTATTCAAATGTAGGACCTGATGGTGAAGTAATAATTAAAAATGAAGATGGAACTGTATACAATCCAATAACTAAAAGAGATATGCCAATACCTACAGGAGCAGAGTATTGGAATGTAGATGGTAATTATTATATTGTTTATTTTATTCCTGGAACAGGAACTCCAATTTACTATGACACAAGTTTAGATGACTTAAAAAATATATTTGGTCCAGTAGAGTTTCCTGGTGTTGAAGCTACTATAAAAACACCTACACCACAACAATGGAACAAAGCAATTAGATTTGGTGATTCTTTAGAACTTGCTGACCCAAATATTTATAATCCAGAACAAAGTCCTTGGGTTTCTTTTGTAGATACTATAGCCAAGGAATCCAAAATAAGACCTTGGTTGCAAGATGCAGAAATGGTACAGCTATTAGCAGAAGCAACATTAGAAGGAAGAACTGTTACTGATGCTGAATGGCAAGGAACTAATTGGTGGAGAACACATACACAAGCAGAAAGAGATTGGTTGTTATTAGCACAGACAGGTACTACAGATTTTACTTCAGTACTTACTGCTGATGCAGAAAGTAAAATAGAAGAAGATAAATTAGCTGTAAAGAATTTAATGGAACAATCTGGTATAGCAAATCCATCTGATGAACTTGTTTCTTGGGTGGGACAAAAACTAACAACTGGTTTGTGGACAGATAGTTATACAGCAGAACAAATTAAAGTATTATCAGACCCTACATTAGAAACCAATATGGATGTAGAGTTAGATAATTTCATAACTTCTGGTGCAATAGATTACGATACTACAAGAGCTGGAGAATCACAGGTTAAAAGACTTGTTAAAGAATATTTAGGACCAGTATTTGGTGGTAATATTGCAGATTCACAATTACAAAAATGGGCAGGTCAAGTAAGAAATGACCCTGATGCAGAAATAAATATAAAAGATACTTTGCTTAAAATGAAAAAAGGTTTATTTCCTGGATATGATGATGAACTTACTTATGAAGAAATAGCTAGTCCTTGGAGAGGTTTTACTACTAATGTATGGGGTGGAACTGTAGATGAAAATTCTACAATGTTTCAAAATGTAATTAAAGCTAATGATATAACTAAAGCAAATGAAATATTATATAGTGCAGGATTGCAAAATGGTGGTTCAGATAAAATTAAAACTGAAGTTAAGAATAATATTGTAAGTGCATTTGGTGGTGGAAGTGTTAGGAGAATTGTATAATGGAAGAATTTTTAAAAGAAGTTAGAGCTTTACTACCTTGGTTACCAGAATCTTTGGTTATGGTATATGCAAACTCCTATTCTAAAAATCAAAATACTGATGTAGCATTAGCTGAAGTTAGACAATCAGAAGATTATGAACAGTATTTTCCAAAGAACAAAAGACCTGATGGAACAGTTAGATTATCAGAATCTGATTATTCTGCTGTTAAAGAATCTTATGGATTAACTATTGCTGACTATGGAATGAATAAAGATTACTTTGAAAATACATTTGCAACATTAATAGAAAAAGGAATATCACCTAATACCTTTAGACAAAGAGTTGCTACAGCAAGTGAAGGAATACTACAAAATATTCCTGCTGTAAAAGATTATTATTCAGCAAACTTTGGAATTGATTTAAATGACCAAGCAATATTAGCATCTGTTATTGACCCAGATATTGGCCAAGGTTTAATAGAAGGAAGAATAACTGCTGCACAAATAGGTGGAGAAGCAGGATTAAAAGGATTTAAATTATCTGCTGCTGAAGCACAGGCTTTAGAAAGAGCAGGATTAACACAGGCACAAGCTAGACAATTATTTGCTGTTGCTGAAGAAGAAGTACCTAGAATAGCATCTTTAACTAGAAGATTTCAACCAGAAGAAGTTATCACACCAGAAGAAGAATTAACTCCTGAAGGAATGATACAAAGACCTGGCTATGATATTGAAGAATTTGTACAAGCACAAGTTTTTGGTTCTGCATCAGAAAGAGAACGAGTAAGAAAGTTAGAAGCACAACAATTATCTGAATTTACACCTACACCAGGTGCTGTAAGAGCAGGTCGTAGAGTACTAGGTTTAGTAGAAGAATAAACTTGACATACTATATATAGTGGTATAATGAATTTAACGCATAGTGGTAGTCTGCGTAAAACAAATTGACTCTGCACCTTCCAGCTTATCCCTGGCGTGTAAGCTGCGTATTACAATTCGCCTAGTATCTGAATAGCCAAAAGT
>Ga0222715_10003581_pt1 | contig 13824 bp, 4 predicted proteins | sample C33_9DmetaG_FD_165056 | JGI IMG/M metagenome (GOLD analysis project Ga0222715, IMG submission 165056) | Estuarine water microbial communities from San Francisco Bay, California, United States - C33_9D | ecosystem: Environmental > Aquatic > Marine > Unclassified | place: USA: California...
GCCAGTGCCGGCGCGTTAGATGCAAACGAAGGGATTGAGGAGGGTACACCGGATGCGGACTGGATCAGGGCGCGCGTCTAATGGTTAAAATAGTCCAGTCTAGTCTTTCTGGAGGCGAGGTATCCGACGCCATTGGTAGTCGCGTCGATATCGATAAATATAGAAGTTCTGTAGCAAAAGCCGAAAACGTATTTCCACAAGTACATGGCGGCATGACTAATCGTGCCGGTTTGCAATTTATTGGTTTTACTAAGGGGGCAGGTGATATCCGCCTTATCCCCTTTTCTTTTAGCACCGAGCAGACCTATGTTTTAGAAATGGGTCCATACTACATGCGCGTCATTAAAGACGGCGGCTATGTATTAGATACGTCTAAAGTTGCTACCATAACCAATGTAACTCAAGCTGACCCTGCTGTGGTTACTACTAGCAGCGCTCACGGGTTTACTGCTGGGCACTCTGTATACATCAGCGGTGTTGGTGGTATGACCCAATTAAATGGTCGGACGTTTACTGTTAAAGCAGTGCTGTCTTCTACAACTTTTTCCCTAGAGGATAGTGTTGGTAACGCTATAGATAGCAGTGGCTTTACTGCTTACACTTCTGGAGGATCTGCTCAGGAAGTGTACGAGATATCATTGCCTTATAGTGGCCCCGATATTTTAGAGCTTAATTACACACAATCTGCCGATGTAATGACCCTAGTGCATCCTTATTTTGAACCTAGAGATCTGACACGCACTGATCATGATGCCTGGACTTTAACCACCTTAACATTTGCACCGGATCAAGCAGCTCCGACTAGTGTTAGTGCTTCTGCTACAACTACAGGATCTACTACTTATAGGTACGTTGTTACTGCTGTTAATGCAGAAACGCTAGAAGAAAGCTTGCAGTCTAACACAGCTACTGTAACTAATGCTGCTGCCACTAACTGGGATAACAATGTTACCTGGACGGCAGCTTCAAATGCTCAGTATTACAATGTGTACCGCGAAAAGAATGGCATCTTTGGGTTTATTGGTCGCGCTGGCAGCACTTCTTTTAGAGATGATTTTATTGAAGCCGACACTTTAGATAGTCCACCTGAAGGACAGAACCCTTTTGTGGGTGCCGATAACTACCCGTCTGCTGTTACCTATCATCAGCAGCGTCGCATCTTTGCAAATACAATTAATTCTCCGCAGACGTTCTATATGACGCAGACTGCAAACATAAGTAATATGTCTTTTTCTAGCCCTCTAAAAGATGATGACAGTATTACGGCTACCATTGCGTCCCGCCAGGTAAACGCCATCCTTAATATGATATCCTTGCGCCAGCTTATTCTGTTGACCTCTGGCGGCGAGTGGACTGTCGATGGTGTTGATGGGGTTATCACACCCGCTGGGTTGAAGATCGAGCCTCAGTCTTACTTTGGTTCCGTAGCGCTTCCGCCAATTATTGCTGGTGACATTGTGCTGTACATGCAGCCAGGCCAGGTTGTCCGCGATATGGGCTATAAGTTTGAGACTGATAGCTACACGGGTAATGACCTTAGCGTCTTGGCCAGACATTTATTTGATTACAATACAGTTGTTGATTGGTCCTTTGGAATTGCGCCTCACAGTATTCTATGGTGCGTGCGCAGCGATGGTATCGTTTTGTCGTTAGTGTATTCGCGTGAGCAGAATGTTTTTGGATGGTCGACACACAGTACTCTAGGTAGCTTTAAATCGGTGGCCTGTGTTCGCGAAGATGAGGAAGATATTGCTTACTTTGTAGTAGAGCGCAACTTTAATGGCGTCACTAAAAAGACGGTCGAGCGTATGAGCACGCGCGACTTTGATGACTTACAAGATAGCTTTTTTGTTGATAGCGGATTGTCTCTTGATAGCCCTGTAACCATTACAGGATTTAGCAACACTGACCCAGTGGTTATCACCACTGCCACTTCTCACGGACTTAGCCCAGGCGACACCGTAGATATATCAGGGATTAAAGTTTCAGATGACGCCTATACTCGCGGTTTTGTCCTGGATACTGACGTTAATGGCACAGGGTACACTGTAGGAGCGGTGACATCGACCACGTTTGAGTTAATTAACGCAGGCACCGATGTCGACGGCACGCTATTCAACACATATCACTCAGATGGAGAAGCGCGTAAAGCACTCTCTTCCATAAGCGGATTATGGCATCTTGAAGGCATGACTGTGACAGCCCTTGCGAATGGTAGGGTGCAGGCAGACCTTACTGTGACTAACGGCTCTATAACGCTGCCGTCCGCTGCAAGTCGCATTCACGTTGGCTTGCCTTATCAAGCTGAGATAAAGACTTTACGGATCGATAATGGTCAGCTGGGTGACAGTATCCAGGGTAAGACTAAAAAGATTGGCCGCCTTACTGTGCGGTTTGAAAGATCCTTGGGTGGTTGGTATGGCCCAGACTTAGATCACATGCGCGAACTTAAATATGGGTTAGCACCATCTTATGGCCAACCTCCCGAATGGCTTACCGGCGATAAAGATGTTATGATGTCACCGTCTTGGAATAAGGACGGACAGATCGTGTTGCAACAACGAGATCCTTTACCTATGACGGTCTTGTCCATTATTCCAGACGTTGTTGTAGGTGGTAATTAATGATCATACGAGACGTGATAGAAGCAGACACAGAAGCCCTTATTAAATTGGGTGAAGGCTTCCATGGTCGGTGTAACTTTAAAAACTACAATATTAACCATGACCGCATTTCTTTTATCTTAAAAGAATTAATTAGCTATGATGATGTGTTCTCTAAAGCTGCATGGCACGGCGACAAACCTATTGCCATGTTATTTGGTGAGATTGTCCAGGATCTTAGTATAGACGTGTTTACCGCCAGGACGTGCTTAATGTACGGCGAAGGACCGGGCTTAGCGCCCGCCTTAGCTTTGCGTAAATTAGTTCGTATGTTTGAGGATTGGTCTAGATCGCGTGGCGCAAACTTTATGTATCTCGACATTACGGGTGGCGTAGACGATGAAAAGTGCGCTCTGCTCTTTTCTCGTTCTGGCTTTAGACAAGCAGGCCATCCGCTTATGAAGGAGCTATAGTATGGGTACCGGTGCAGAAATTGCTATTGTAGCTGCAGTGGTCGCTGCTACTGCTTCTGGTGTTGGTGCGTATATGCAATCCTCAGCTGCAAAAGCGCAAGCTAAATACCAAGCTAAAGTTGCTGATTACAATTCCGAAGTAGCATTACAAAATGCTAGAGAAATTCGCGAAGTAGGCGAGGCGAACGCAGCAGCCGCGCGTGCACAAATTGCGAAGGCTAAAGGCGCTGCGCGTGCTACTTTAGCTGGCTCGGGTTTGTTGGTGGATGCGTCTCCAGATGATACCGCTAGTTTACTAATTCAAGATTTAGCTGCAGGTGGTGAGCTGGACATACAAAATATAAAACGTAACACGGCAATTGAAGCGAGAAACGCTGAGTTACAGGCTGAGAATTATGACTTACAAGCAGGTCTGTTTAATCTGTCTGCCAAGTCACAAAAACCTTTAGTATCTGCTGGTCTGGCGTTTGCATCTTCAGGAGCTCAAAGTGCTATGTTACTAAGTAGTAGAACTCCTAGCACTTCCACTACCCCGACCAGTTCAGCCGCATCTTCTTCTTCCCAATCGTGGGGCTATATGTAATGGCTAGAGTTCCACAACCAGCAATTCCCGCAGGGCCTGTAGGCTCTGTTGCTCCCGAAGCTCGAGGCGCGCCTGGTCTGCGTTTAGATGTGAACGCTGATATGTTTGGTGCCAGCATGGGGCGCTCCATAAGTAAGGTAGGCCAGGCTGCTGAGCAGGTGGTAGGTTTTGCCGTAAAAAAGGCGGAGCAAGAGGACGCTTTAAAATTAAGGCAGCTTGAGAATGAAGTAGCTGCGCTGGATAATGAGTATACCACACAGGTCCAAGGTCTTACTGGGCAAGCCAAATTAGATTTTCTAAACAACTCAGTAGACAGATACAAAGAAGATCTTGCTAAAGTTACTGATAAGTATCAGTTTACTTTTGAAAATAACACTGCCGTTAAAGGCATCTATTCTAAACATGCTACTAATAAGTTTACTAACTTTGCTTTAGGGCAGCGTCAGGAAGCCTATAAAACTGTTTTAACTGAGACCAATAAAGTTAGTCTTATTAATGCAACTCAAGCTGCGGTCAACAAACCTGCACTATTACAAGACCCCGCATTCCTTAATAAAATTCGCAGTTTAGTTACTGATACTGAAACTGGTATGGCGGCTGTAGTAGGCGAAACCGGCACCACTCCAGAATCGAAACAGCGAATTGAAACTCTTAGCAAAGAAGTGGAAATGCAAGTCATATCTGCTGTAGTTGCCGATCAGCTTGCTAAAGGCAATCTTAGAGACGCTGCCGCTATTGTAAATCAAGCTGCTAAAAAAGGTTCAGGCACCAAAGCGTATACTCAGCTGCAATCTCAAATACTTCCTTTTCAAAATCGCCTTTTGGGTATGGATGAGTTTGCTACTTTACTAACTAACAAAACTGCTAAGGACGGCACACCACCACCACTGTCGTCTTTGTTAGTCGCTATTGCTCAAGAAGCAAATCCTGACAAACGAGATCGTTTGCAAGCTGAGTATGCTGTTTACAGTGCTTCTAAAACAGCTGAGTTAACTCAACGTATTAAAGACCAAGGTGCTCTATTTGTGCAGGCTCTTATTAATGGTCAGTCCATTGCTGACCCTAAATTAATAGCTCAGATCCCAGACTATTTAAGCGCAAACGGGACTTTAACTTTAGGTATATTTTCCGGGGCTAAAGACCGGGCTTTTACTGCGGAGGTGCTCAAATCCAAAGAAGAAACTGCTTATGAGAATCAGGGAGGAGGCCTGCAAATTATTCCTGGTTTAACTCGCACTATAAAAGAGCAGTTTAGAAATAACCCGGCTGCGGGTCTTGCCATAATGAGTAACCCTAACACTAAACGGTTTTTGACTTTACAGGATAACGAGACCCTTGCTGATCTGGCTAAAAAAGCTCGTAATGCCATTGAAACTCAGCAAAACAAAGTCCCTGTCATGTCTGTTTATTTACAAAGAGAGTTTGGTTTTACCAAATCCGAAATAGAAAAGAAATTACCAGGGGCTTCTTTAGACGCGATCAGAGAAAGTTTAATACCTTTATATAAAAAAGCTGCGCAGACAGGGGACACTAGTCAGCTAGACGCACAGGTGCGTAAAGTTGTTGCGGCTAAATTAGTGTCTATTCAAACTGACCCTGGGTTGCCTACTGCTATTGGTCGCTTGTTTGACCAACCTTCATATGATTTAGCTGCTGAAGCTTTAATTGATAACCCTGATTTTAAACCCTACGACGCAGTGTTAGCGGACACTTCTGATAATAGAAGCGTTTTAAGTATTTTATTTAACAAATCTCCTGATGCAATGAAAACTGTTAGAGAGACGTTAGACGATAAAGGTATACGCTTTACCGTAAATAATATTGCTGCAGAGTTAAAGCAAAACCCCATAGCGGATTTACAAGCTGCAAATGGAATAAAAGATCAAGTTTACCAGTTGGCTGTTGAAGCAAAATACTCGCCTGATTTTATTGAATACTTACTTAAAGGTACTAAGCTTGCTTATACGTCAGAAAACGCCGCTGGTATTATAAAAGCGTTACAAGAAGAAGGTACAGTTGGCGGCATACCATACGCAACTCTTTTACAACGATGGATAGGTTCAAATGGCAGGCAGTGATACCTTTACTTGGGGCGGTGCTCCTCAAGACGTTGATCCTAACGTATCACTAGAACCCGTAACTGTTGCACCTCCTACCGCAACAGTTGCACCTACCACAGGCAAGGGCTTTGACACATTTACTTGGGGTGGCATTGAGCAACCTGCTGTAGAAAAAGAGTTACCTGCAAGTGCGCAAGGTCCGCAATTCAGTATTTTTGGCACACCTTTGCCTGGCACTTTGGCGGCTAAAACTAAAGCTGTACCCGATCCTTTAACTGTGGCTGCTTTACAAACTGTAGAGCTGACGCGGGATATAGATAGCAATCAAGCTGCAATCAAAAAAGTTATTAAAAGTGTTTATGGCGACACCATTAATGGCAAGGTTATTGACGAGCTTACGCCAGAATATCTTCAAGATTTAATTAAACTTCCCACCATAGTTAAAGCTTTAAATAAAGATACGATCACTCGTAAAAAGCTTGCGCTTGATGCTGAGATGGCCGCCATCCTTAAAGGCGATATACCTACGGTGTTGGCAGCTGAGGGGCACCTGGCAACGCTGCAGCGTATAGGTATGTCCAAACTATATCCTGAACAGATGACTGTAGAAGCCATTGAGGCTAGGCAGCTAGTTGAGCAGGGTGGTTTTTATGGGGCTGCTGAGGCATTTGTAAATGCTTTAGAGCGCGGACCTTCTCGGGCATGGGCAGGTTTGTTACAGCGTATTTCAGAAGGTAAATACCGCGTAGCTGTGGCAGCCGGTAAAACACCTTTAGACGCTTTTATAGATCAGTTTAAAGAAACTGCATTTGATGATTTGTCTCCCATCCCTGGCCTTAATCCTATAGATTGGGTTAGAGGTTTAGGCGCTGGTCTTGGTATTGTTTTAGATGTAAACCGTGCCGGAGGATTTTCTGCTGAGAACGCGGCACGACTGCAAGCAGACGCTTTAAAGGGTATGGAAGAAGCGTTTACCTATTTTAAAAAAGTACAAGCAAACCTTCCTATGTCGCCTGCTGCTACTGAGTTCATGCAGAAATTCCAAAAGCTTCCTAATAACTGGGCAGACGCAACGGTGGGTATGATTGAGCTTATTGCTGAAGACCCTTTAGCATTTGCTCAAACGTCTACAGAAATTTTGGGTGAGCAAAGTTTAATACTTGCCGGCTCCGCTGCACTAACCGCTGCTGCCGGTCCTCAAGCGGGTATCACCCTGGCTACACTAGGTGCCTATACGCAAGAGCGTTTTAACGCGGATGAAAAAGCTAAAGCGTTAATTAAAACTAAGTTTGGCTATGATATGGAGACGCAAGAAGGTCTTATTGCGTATATGAAAGACCCTGCTGCTGTCACTGCATACAACCGCGCGCAAGCACTACGAGGTCTTACTATTGCTGCAGGTAACGCTGTCGGTTTTAGGATGTTGCAAAAACTCCCATTTAAATCTGCTGCTCTAAACTTTTCATACGCAACAGGCACGCAAGGTTTTGTTGAAGGCAGTGCTGAATATATAGCTGGTTTAGTTTCGACAGGTAAAGGTGATCCCAAAGAAGCTATAGCTGAAACAGCGTTTGGAATGAACCCAGGTCAAATTGCGTTGGAAGCCACTATTGCGGGTGTATCTGATTTTAGACAAGGACAGGCCGTTGAAGCAGCCAAACAGTGGTTGCGCACAGGCGAAGCAGTACGCGATGAAATTGCTGGCGTAGATGTTAACAAATTAAATTCTGTAGCTGAGATCCTGGGTGCAAGGTTAGAGTTAAATGGTAGCCCCGATGTGTTCATAGACGCTGGGGCTCTCTTACAGTTTGACCAGGACGGCAACGTGTCTGAGACCCTGGGGTTAGATCCTGTCGATGTCCGCCGCGCTGCCGCTGAAGGTGACCGCGTTCAGGTAAGTGCTGAAACATATATTCGCCACATTGTTGGCAGTGATGGGTTTACCCAACTACTGCAGCACACTACTGACGATGCTGCCGGTCTGACCGCTAATGAAGCGGAGCAGTACACGCAAGAAGATATTGAAGGTCAGATAACAGAAACGCTGGCTAAGCGTGTTCTTGGTAGATTGTCACCCAGCATTGATGATCAATCCCTCGAAAAACTTTCTAACGATGTCGTTACTATTCAAGACGCCGTCGCTGCTCAGCTTCAAAGCACTGGCGTGTATGATGCTGAGCGTAGCCAAGTTATGGCGCTACTGACTGCCCAGCGCTACGCTACTCGAGCAGTGCGCCTTACAGAAGAAACAGGCCGCCCTGTCGACGCCCTTAATTTATACCTGCAAGACAATTTACAGATCACTGGCCGCGCTGAAATACGTCCGCAAGTTACCTTCGAGCAAGCACAGAAAGGTTTCGTAGACGAGCGTATACCGCAGCTTGAAGAGGCCGCCAGGCAGCGCTCTGCAGGCGAGATAACACAAGAGCAGTATCAGGCAGTAGTTGATGAGTTCAAGCCTGTGCTGCCTTATGAGAGCGTCCCTGAGCCTGCAACGGTTGAGGAGATGCAAGGTGCACTAACGTCAAACAAAGTAGGTCGTATTGGTAAAGGTCAAGAAGCTGTAGGACAAGCAGTAGGGCTTCGCTTAGATATCCCAGCGTATAAGGATCATGGTGTTTGGGTTCCTACTATTCACGATCCTCGAGGTAAACCTATTGCGCATGAGGCAGCGGCTCAAATTACAAATGCCGTGTTTACGCAGCCCGGTGCCGGTGAAGTTGAAAAGGCTGCTAGGGTTGGTAGAGGCGAAGTTACAAAGACACCGTTTGCTAAGATAGAAGGCGTACTACAAAGCGTCGATCCTGTAGAGCTAAAAGCGTTAGCTGAACAGGCAATCAATGATCCATCCTGGACACAAGTTGGTTATGATCCTCGCCGGCATACATTCTTTTATGATCGTAAAACACAACAACCGGTCCTGGTAGCCGACGAGGTCATCCAGGTAGGGCCACTAGTTCTAGCTAAGAATGCGCAGTTTGGTGAGGCTGAAGCTTTCTTATTTCAAGACGCTGTAGACAAGCGTCAAACAAAACAAGATGAGCGCGTAAGTGATAAAAACGCTCATGGGCTTATGCCTTATTTACGCGACTACTCAGATGCAACTCCTCGTCGCGATAAGAAACAGGCGCTGGGGCAAACCACTACTAATAACAACGCGCGTAAACAGCTTGCTCAAGTAGATGAGATCTTAGCGTTAAACCCAGAAGCGCACACAAGTCCAGAGTCCTGGCTACAAATGATGGCCGACGCTTATGGCGTTCAGGATGTGCCCATCGCCCCATACCGCTTTATTGAGGAGATCAACGGTCAGGGGTCTATTAATAATCTTGCTCGCCTTACTCCTGGTCAGATTGCTGACGCTGACCACGGGTTTGAGAACGCGGCAGCTTTTCGGGAGGCTTATACATCCGGGAAGTTATCTGTTGAGACTACGGCCAAGCTGTTCCTGTGGTCGTTCCTTTCTCGCGGTGTTAGCCCGTATACTCAGGAAGGATTGTTTATTGACGCCTTCCCCGGCATTGATCCTTGGCTAACATCGGCAGCTTCTGGATTGTTTGACTTTTCTGAGACCACTTTAAATTTAGACCTGGGTGTACCTGAAGAGCTCGCTCGCAAAGAAGCTGCTATAACCGCAGCAAACGAGTTGGCTTGGACCACTGAAAATAAAGTGCGCAAAAAGAAAAAGCTTGCCCCATTGCCCAAGCCAAATGATTTTTCTTTTAGACGCAATGATGATGGAACGGTAAATGTAACTTTTACTGAATGGGCCAAAAGCGTTGCGCCAGCCGGTGCTGGGCAGCCTGGTGCAGGAGCTACACATAACCTGAATGCGTTCGGTCGCGATTTTCTTGTCAAGATGTCCCAGGATGTAGAAGACGGAACAGGCAGATCTAGACTGCAATATATCCACGACCTTATGGCCGACCCTAACGCGACAGGTCAACAAGTGCGTCGCGAATTTGCAGCTATTGGAGAAGGCGTCGGCATCGACAATAAGGTTGTCTCATTTACTTTGTTAGTCGCCGGATTTGATGATGTTTTGGTTTTGGATCGTGTTCAGTTTCGTCAGATGTACAATGATGGCCGGTTTGATGGCGTCAACTTATATGATGGGTTTAAGACCCCTGACGGCAAAGCCGTCACCGGGTCTGGTTTGGCAAAGCAGGGAGACGGTGCCAGGGGCATCTTAATCTACGAGGCCATGGAGCGAGCTGTCTCCTCTCGTATTGACGAGATATACACTGCGCTTGGTCGAGAAGGTCAGGGCAGCGTTGGCCGGTATCATTGGGAAACGTGGGTGGCAGATAGCCAGCAAGAAGCCAGCCACGGCAGCTTAGGAGCTATTTTGCCCGCCGCTCTCGGTGACAAAACCGCTATTCACAAAGTTGCTGCCAAGCAGGGAGAGTATGGAAGCTACGCCTACGGGGCGCGGTACGGAGTAGACGGGTCAGGCATCAGTTACTTTACATACCCTACCCCTACTGGTAAGGTGTGGTTGTTCACTGTTGACCAGTTTGTTGACTTCCAGCGGGAGGTTAAGAAGGCTGCCAACAAAGTTGTACCTACAAAATTTAAGGTTACGGAGGCTGGCAATGCGCCGTGGTATCAAAGCCCAGAAGTCAACAGAGAAGCCCTCGACCAGCTCGCCGAGCGTATCAGCTCAGGACCGGCTGGCGACGGAGCGGGAACTCTTTTCCAAGATGGCGCGGACCAACTTATATCCGATAGATTACCAACCGATACAACCTTTGAGCAGCAGCCCCTCGATGCAGGGCCAAGAGGTGGCTTCACCCCAGCCGACAGAATAACTGACCAAGACGGTAACCCAGTCAATTTAATCCAGATATTTGAAAAAGCAGATGTGTCTACTTTCTTGCATGAAAGTGGGCATTTCTGGCTTGAGCAATTAAAGGGCGATGCCGCCGCTGTCGGTGGGCAGTTCGGTCGTGATTGGGATATAGTTCGTAATTGGTGGGGCAGCAGACCGCTCGAGCTGCGTGAAGAAGCAGTGCGCCGCGCTAAGAAAGCTAAAGATAAAGACGCTGTTGCTGCGCTGCAGAAAATGAGCGAGGCACAAGTTGCTGCTTATGCTAGAGCGGGTGACCTTCGAGGTGAAGGCACAATGCGTTACCTTAGCGTTGCTATGCATGAGCAGTTTGCTCGAGGTGTAGAAAATTATTTTGCTACCGGTCGCGCACCTAGCCTTTCCCTGGCGGGCGCGTTCAACGCCTTTAAAGTGTGGGTGTTGTCTGTTTACACCAAACTATTTGGTGCCAGGCTGGACGTGCAATTCTCTCCAGAAGTCACCCAGGTCATGGACCGGATGTTAGCAGCGGACGAAGAGATCGCTTTAGTGGAAGGTCAGTATGAGCTGGCAGCGTTGTTTGATAGCGCTGAGCAAGCAGGCTTAACGCCAAGTCAATTTGCTGATTATCAAAAGCAGCTTGCCGAGACCAGGATAGACAGACGCGCCAAGCACCTGGCTAAACATATTAAAGAGTTAAAACGCGCTAGAACTAAGTGGTGGAACGCAGAGCGCGAAAAGCTGCGCGCAGAAGTTACTGCTGAGATTGCTGATCAGCGTGAGCATAAGTTAGTTTTCGGATTAACAGCGGAAGGCGCTGATCGTATGGATCGCGCTACGCTAGTTGAATTATTAAAAGAGCAAGGCATCGATATAACTGCATTACCTCGAGTAGGTAATAGAGCCATATACGAAGCAGACGGTGTGTCACCTGCCGCTATTGCATTGGAGTACGGGTACGCTGACGTTAACGAGATGATCGAAGCACTCGGTGATTACATACCCCTTAATGATGCTGTTGAGGCTCGCCTTGATGACCGCATGGAAGCCGAGCACGGCTCAATAGAAACCAGTGGTGAAACGGAAGCACTACACAGCGCATACAGCGATAAGACTGCTAGAGTACTGGCCGCTGAACTAGAAGCTTTGCGCACGACCGAGCCAGCATTTAAACAGCAATTTGTTAGAGCGTATGCACGCAATAAGATCCTCGACTTACCGTCAGAGCAAGTACGCCCTCACAGGTTCTTACTAGCTGAGCGCCGGCACGCTAAACTAGCAGCAAAAGCTTTAAAGAAAGGCGATAGGGTCGAAGCTTACAGGCAGCAATTCCAGCGCCTGGTGAGCCACTACATGGCACGCGAAGCGATCAGAGCGCAGCGCGATGTTGAAAAGAAGTTTCGTTATATGCGCACGTTTACAAAGCGTGGCGCTAAGTTCCCCGCGATTGAAGCTTCTTATGTAGACAATATCTTACGCATCCTTGCTGCCGTTAATTTGGATGTTGGCCCGCAAAGGCAGCGCGGTCGCTCTCTTGAAACCATAGCGCTCCAGGAGTTCATAACTGCCAAGCAGGCAGAGGATGGATCTTTACTTGATGTTCCTGCCTGGCTGTTGGATACAGCTGCTGAACGCGATGTTAGAAAAATGAAATACCTGCATTTTCTTGAGTTGCATGAGACCGTGCAGCGCTATGAGAAGCAGGGCCGCGCAGCTAAGAAGATCCGTATAGGTGACGCTGAAGTTGATAGAGAATTAGCTAAAGCTGAATTGCTTGCAGCGTTGGGTGGTAGAAATAGAGCGCTTGTAAATCGTTTACGAGATAAAGGTGCTACCACTAGTGATGCTGGGTTTGGTTATAAACCAGCATCTATACTCGCTAGTACTGACGCACAATTATTAAAAATAGAAAATTTACTTGAAGCTCTCGATGGTAAGCCTCTTGGCGTGTGGCATCAAACTATTTACGAACCGTTTAACAAAGCCGCTGCTGATAAATATGTTTTGCAAGAGGAAGTCTCTCAAGTGATTGGTCAACTTCTTGCTGACCTTCCTAGAAACGTGCGCAGAAACTTTGGTAAGCGTGTTGATATAGGACGCCTTGGCAGGCCCGGTTTAAAGATGACGCGCGGTAGTTTAATCATGCTGGCGTTAAATGTTGGTAATGCCAGCAACCTCGATAAACTTATTCGAGGTATGGGCGGTGACCCTGAGACAAATGTTAAAGGTGCCGGCTGGAATATTAATGAGCAATTGATTGATGAAGCTTTACAGCAGTTAACCCGAGAAGAATGGGCTCTGGTTGAGGGCGTCTGGCGTCATGCTGAAAAACTTTACCCTGCAGTAGAAGAGATATACCGGGCAGAGCATGGTGTATCTCCAGATCGTGTTGAGCCGCGTATCGTTTCTACTCCCTATGGCGATATCCAGGGCGGATACTTCCCTATGATGTACGACCGCACTATTGCCGGCGTCGCTGCTGATCTTAATCAGAAGACTGCACTTGAGCTTATGCAAGCTGAAACCGGTAGGGCATCTGTTAATAGCTCCATGACTAAAGCTCGTACTGGTTATGCCGCGCCGGTGGATCTAGACATAAGTCGGTTAGCTTTAGGTATGGATAATACTATCCACTTCATTACGCATTATGGTGCAGTTCGTAATGCCAATAAAATATTAGGTGACCGTACTATTCGAGCGGAGCTCGAGGATAAAGTAGGTATTGCGTATACAGATCAATTATTAAAGTGGGTTGCTGCACTCGCTTCTAATGGTAATGACAGTCCACCTGTAGACATTATTCAAAAATTGTTACTGCAGTTGCAAAGCAATACCACCATAGCTGTACTAGGGTTTTCTTACAGCACACTAGGTATGCAGACTTTAGGCTTGATTAATGGTGTAGATCGTATTGCAGCTGATACTACTTATGGACCAATAACTTTAGCGGCTGTGCAAAAAGACATCGCAGCTGGAATGATATCCGCTGCTATTCCTGATCATGTGCGCTTTGTTCAAGAAGTGTCCGTTGAGATGCGTGCTAGAAGGCAAAATCTAGATCGTGAGATAGCAACTGCTCTGCGCAGATTAACAGGTAAAGAAGGTTTGTATTCACGCGGGCAGCGCTTTGCTATGGAAGCGATTGCACACGTTCAATTTTATACTGTAGATATTCCTGTATGGACGGCTGCGTACAATAGAGCGTTAAAAGCTGATCCTTCTGATACGGCTACTGCTGTTAAGTATGCAGATAGAGTAGTTCGTATGAGCCAGTCTTCCGGCGGGTTAAAAGATTTAG
>Ga0222715_10003583_pt1 | contig 13802 bp, 11 predicted proteins | sample C33_9DmetaG_FD_165056 | JGI IMG/M metagenome (GOLD analysis project Ga0222715, IMG submission 165056) | Estuarine water microbial communities from San Francisco Bay, California, United States - C33_9D | ecosystem: Environmental > Aquatic > Marine > Unclassified | place: USA: California...
AAGCAAAGAGACAACGTGCACCGCGCGCTGCCAACGTCGACCAGTTAATCCGAATGTAATGAAGGAGGCCTCATGTTGAGCCAGTCTAGTAGAACACTCACCGTTCACTTACAATCGCTGTGGCCGCGATCTGGGCAGCGATCTAGGCCGCGAATTAGAAAGACTCTCGCGATTATGCTGCTCACAATCCTGTCCTTGGTCAGCTCCGCTACACGTTCTGCTCCACAAGAATCAGACAGCATTGCAGGGCGTATCCTCCCTCTGCGCGAACGGGCTGCGCTACAGGATGACATTCTCGCCGACCGCCTCGATACCCTGATCCCGACGCTCATGCGACGCGAAGGAATCGGTGCCTGGGTTTTAATTGCTCGCGAGTACAATGAAGACCCCATAGTGAAAACGATGCTGCCCGCCACCTGGCTCAATGCTCGCCGCAGAACGGTGCTTTTGTTCATAGATCGAGGCGAGACGCTTGGGGTTGAACGTATGGCAGTCGCGCGCTATGCGGTAGGCGACCTCTTTCCCGGAGTATGGTACCCAGAAGAGCAGCCCGATCAGTACGCGAGAATTGCCGAAATACTCAGCGCTGCAAACCCTAAAAATATTGCCCTAAACTTTTCGAACGACTACGCTCTCGCCGATGGACTAACCTATTCTGAGCAGCGCGATTTCAGCGCCGCACTGCCGGCTTATCTGCGCGAGAGGATAGTGTCCTCAGAGCCACTAGCGGTCGCCTGGCTTGAAACGCGCACCGAAAAAGAAATGGCTGTCTACGCCGACGTAATGGCGATTGCCCATGACATCATTGCCGAGGGATTTTCGCGCGCGGCCATCACGCCCGGCATAACCAGCACGGAGGATCTCGAGTGGTGGTATCGACAGCGAGTGAATAACTTAGGACTCACGACTTGGTTCCACAACAGCATAGAGATCGAGCGTCCTCAGAGCGCGACCGATGCCCTTGTCTCGCAGGGAGCGGCACTCGACATCATCTATCCAGGCGATCATGTGCATATCGATTTCGGCATCAGTTATTTGAATCTACAAACAGACACACAGCAAAACGCCTATATCTTGAGACCTGGGGAGAACGAGGCGCCTGCGCATCTGCAACGGGCGCTTGCTGAAGGCAATGCACTGCAGGATATTCTGACGTCGAATTTTGAACTAGGTCGCACGGGCAATGAAATACTCGCCCGCAGCAGAGCGCAGGCAATCGACCGCGGCCTGTCTCCAATAATCTATACCCACCCCATTGGCTTGCATGGCCACGCCGCGGGGACGACGATTGGTATGTGGGATAAACAAGACAGTGTACCCGGCAGCGGAGACTATGCGATGCAACCTAACACCGCCTACTCCATCGAACTCACCGCCGAGGTGAATCTTCCCGAATGGGGTGACGCCCCCATGAAAATGAAGCTCGAGCAGAATGGTTTTTTCGACGGAGCGACATTCCGTTATATCCAGCCAAGGCAAACACGCTACCACCTCGTTCCAAGCGATTAGCCCCCCGCGCGCACTGTACGAGCCGCGCCGCGTAGGGTAGATTAGATTAGAGTGTTGGTGCGAATGAACACGGCATCGAATCGATAAACCATTGAGTGAGTAAAAGCGTGCCCCAAGACACAGCGCTCGACCCTGCTATTGATAGCGCACGGAAGGAGCGAAACGAATGCGATCCAGACCGCAGCGCGTACGTTCGTTCTGCATGTGCCCAGAGCATTTCCAGCAATGAAGGGCTAAGCAGGGATGACGCACTCGCGCTCGCAGATCGAACAGACACGGCAGAGCTCGCGCAGCAAGCGGCTAAACTCAGAGATCTCGGTTTCGGTAACATCGTCACTTATTCCCGCAAAGTCTTTATTCCCCTAACTCAGTTATGCCGCGACGTCTGTCACTATTGCACGTTCGCGCAAACGCCAAAGCACATCCCTCAGGCTTACATGCCAATCGAAGAGGTCATCGCAACCTGCAAAGCCGGCGCTGAACTAGGTTGTCAGGAGGCGCTTTTTACGCTCGGAGAAAAACCCGAATTACGATACCGTGCAGCGCGTGAAAGTCTCGCCGAAATGGGCTTTGCCACCACCATCGACTACGTAATCAAAGCCGCTCGGCAAGTCCTCGCTGAGACGGGGCTTCTGCCGCATATTAACGCAGGCAACCTAACTCGCGATGAGATGTTAGCGCTACGCGACGTCAGCGCATCGATGGGTATTATGCTCGAGTCTGCATCATCACGACTTTGCGAGAAAGGCATGCCACACTATGGCTCGCCCGACAAAGATCCTGCGACTCGGCTTGCCACGCTCGACCTTGCTGGAGAGCTGCGCATACCTTTTACCTCGGGCATTTTAATTGGCATCGGCGAGACGCGACTAGAGCGTATCGAATCACTGCTAGCGCTCAGGGACTCCCATCAACGATTCGGCCACTTACAAGAAATCATCGTGCAGAATTTTCGGGCCAAGCCACACACGAAAATGGCGCACGCGCCAGAGCCAGACCTAGATGAACTGCTCTGGACCCTCGCCGTCGCTCGATTAATTTTTGGCAGCGACATGTCCATTCAAGCGCCGCCCAATTTAAGTCCGGGCGTGTTGGAGCAATTGGTCGCTGCGGGCATTAATGATTGGGGCGGGGTTTCGCCGCTAACCCCAGATCATGTCAATCCGGAGGCACCTTGGCCGCATCTCGCCCAGCTCGCGCGGGAAACAGCCAGCGCGGGTAAATTCTTAGACCAGCGACTGACGATCTACCCGCGCTATCTCACTTCGGCACAGAACTGGCTCTCATCGAAGGTCAGGCCCTCAGCCCTTAGACAAAGCGACGCAGAGGGCTATGCCAAGCGCGACGACTGGGTTGCTGGTGTGAGCGAGCATGCGCCCTTCTTCGAATCACGCAAGCTATCGCCGGCGAGCCCCGACATCGCCGCGATCATTGCGCGCTGCTTAGAGAAAACCCCCATTACGGAGTCCGAAATCACCTCGCTGCTGAGAAGCCGCGGCGATGACTTTGATGCGGTAATCGCCGCCGCAGACACATTGCGCCGAACCGTGTGCGGGGACACTGTCAGCTACGTGGTTAACCGCAATATTAATTACACCAACGTGTGCTATTTCAAATGCCAGTTCTGCGCGTTTTCGAAAGGCAGCTCGAGCGAGAATTTGCGCGGCAAACCTTATGATATTAGCGCCGAGGAAATAAGCAGACGCTGCATCGAAGCGTGGGCACGAGGCGCAACAGAGGTCTGTATGCAGGGCGGCATCCACCCGAGCTACACGGGCCAGACCTACCTCGACATTGTTGCGACCGTAAGGCAAGCCACCCCACACATGCATATTCACGCCTTTTCGCCGCTTGAGGTTTGGCAAGGCGCCGAGACGCTGGGGATATCGTTAACTGACTTTCTCTCGCGCCTGAAGAGTGCGGGGCTCGATACATTACCCGGCACTGCCGCCGAAATCCTCCACGACGATGTGCGAGCGGCTCTCTGCCCGGACAAGCTCAATTCTGCACAGTGGCTCGAAGTCATGGAACGCGCCCATGAAGTGGGCTTCAAGACTACGGCAACCATTATGTTCGGCCATATCGAGCGTCCGGAGCACAGTGCGAGACATCTTTACGCCATAGCAGAGCTGCAGCGAAGAACCGGCGGTTTCACCGAATTCGTCCCTTTGCCCTTCGTCGCACACGAAGCACCAATGTATAAAAAAGGCAATGCTCGACGCGGCCCCAGCTACCGTGAGGCGCTGCTAATGCACGCAGTCCCGCGCCTAGTTCTCAATGGATTAATAGACAACATCCAGGCGTCATGGGTCAAAATGGGCCGTGAAGGAGTCGCGGAGTGCCTTAACGCCGGTGCCAATGACGTCGGCGGTTCACTCATGAATGAAAGTATTACCCGTGCGGCTGGAGCTGCGCATGGTGAGGAATGGTCCCCCGCAGAAATAGAAAACACCATTCGCCGGCTCGGACGCGAGCCGAGGATGCGTACCACACTCTATGGAAACGCACCCACTAAGCGCCGAGAAACAGCGCAAAGCGCCGCTGGTCTTGCGCAAATAAAATTAGACCCCGCGATGAGGGTCCAGCGTAGTAAACTCACACACCTGCCAACAAACTTACAGCAGATACCTTAGGATACGAAAATGAAAATCGCTATAACTGGCGCGAACAGCAGCGTCGGCATGAATCTACTTGCACAAGTTGATCAACAGCCTGACCTACACTTTATCGCTGGAGTTCGCTCAGAGAGCGCCCGTCAAGCGCTTCCGGACTCTCCCCAAATAGCATCGGTTTGCATACGGTACGATGATGCGGACGCGCTTGCTGAATCATTAGACGGCGCAGACTGCGTCGTCCATCTCGCTGGTATATTAATCGAAGGCAAACAGAGCAAGTACCGCGAGGCGAATGTCGATGCTACCCGCTCGGTTATCGACGCAGCCAAGCGGATTGGCGCCAAACATGTCGTGTTTATCTCGGTGGTCGGTGCCGATTCGAAATCAAGCAATGCCTATTTCCGCTCGAAAGGGGAAGCCGAGGATATCGTTGCCGCCTCGGGTTTGAGTGCGACGGTGATTCGTACACCTATTCTCCTCGGACCGGGCACAGCGGGAGCTAGCGCGCTCGTGAGCGCGGCGCGCAATCCCAAGGCAAAAGCGTTAGGCGGAGGTCATTACAAAATGCGACCTCTCGACATCGATGATCTCAACACCGCCATTTTTAATGCCTGCAAATCCCAGGCGCCGGGGTTTGCGAGCTACGAGCTTGTTGGCCCGGAAGCGATCACCTATTGTGATCTGATTACAAAAACAGCGCGCAAAATAGATCCCGATTCGACACTCACCGTAGGATCAATTCCAATTGGCTTTACGAAATTGATGGCTGCAATCACGAGCACAGTAAAAGGCGGCGGATTTACGCCGACTGTGATTGAGGTCATCACTCAAGATGAAGAAGTTAGCCATAACGGCTTTGCCGAACTGGGTGTAACGCTAACATCGCTCGACCGCACGATCGAAAAAATACTGGAGCAATAAACAATGACCGACGCGAATAGCGAACACGACATTCAGCAAGCTGACGAGCAGGCAACGCCACCGGCAAAGAAGAAGAACGGAATCGGGCGAATAATATTTCTGCTCATAACCGCTGCGTGTTTTTACTATCTCTACATGCGGCTCAATGGTGCAGCAGCGCGCGAAGGCCTGACGCTCGTCGCCTATATGGCACAAGTTTTTGCCTCGGTTGATTGGGTTCCGTGGCTCGGGCTGATGGTTTGTTACTCACTTTTTTACTTTGCCATCGACACGCTAGTCGTTACCAAGGCGCTCAATTGGTTTATCTCTGACATCAAGTACAAAGACATCGCCCCGGTAAGAGCTAGTGCGTACATCATTTCGATCTTCAATGAGCAAATTGGCAAAGGAGCTATGGCGCTCTACCTCAACAAACGGCACCAAATTCCAAGTTGGGAAGTGGGCTCGGTGATGATTTTCATCATGTTCTGCGAAGTATTTTATCTTTTGGTTTGGGCCACCATAGGTTATGGCTTCGGCGGTGATGCACTACCGAGTGAATTCGCTCTGATTCCCTACATCGCTGGCGGAGCCGCCGTATTCTTGGTGGTATGGATTGCGTATTTCCGCGGTCTCATTCTGCCTTCGCACGGTTTCCGCGATCGCCGGCTCTTTCATGCTTTCCGCTCGGCAAAGCCTGTTCATTACCTCGGGTTCTTCCTGCTCCGCTCACCTGCACTTATTGCGGCCATCATCGTCTACACCATCGCGCTCAATCTGTTTGGCGTTGATGTATCGATAATGACTCTGCTCCCCCTACTGCCCGTCATTTTCTTTGCCGCTGCGGCGCCAACTCCGATGCGCGCAGGTGCGATTACGTTCTGGGTGTTCCTGTTCCCAGAGAACGAGGGGCAACTTGCCGCCTTCGGTTTCGTGCAGCACAACTTCTTCATCTTGTTTAACGCAGCGATTGGGTTGCTGTTCTGGCGCAAAGCCCAACGCGACCTGTTCGGCTCGTGATTGCTAACCTTCTCACGGCGCTGCGCCTTTCATTGGCAGCGCCGGTAGCATTGGCTTTCGCACTGCCCGGCGTGATGACTGCGAACACCCTGCTCTGGCTCATCTTGCTCGCGATGGCAACGGATGTTGCGGATGGTCGAGCCGCGCGCAGATTCGGGACAGCATCTAGCCGGGGTATGCTGTTTGACCATGTCACAGATTTTATTTTTGTCACATCAGGTCTTGCGGGCCTCGCGATCGCTGGGAATATCAGCCCGCTGCTGCCAGTGTTAATCGCTGTGGCCTTCTCGCAATACGTGCTCGATTCTTACTTTTTATTCAGGCAGAAAAGCCTGCGAATGAGCGTTTTGGGGCGTTGGAATGGTGTACTGTATTTCTTCCCACTGGTCGCTTTCTCAATTGCAGCGCTTGCGTGGCTACCTGCATCGCTCGCTGCGGCCTTCGCAATCGGCGGTGAGATTTTAGTGTGGCTCCTAATACTGAGCACGATCGCCTCTATTGTCGATCGCGCCATCGCTCCTCTTCGCGCCTAAGCTTGCTTTCGCCTCGCCTGAGATGCATCAATCTAAGAAGATTGTATCTGGCAGGCGGGCGGGCGAAAATCGGGTCTTACAAGTAACCGCATCATTCAATTAGAGAACCCTTATGCCTCTAACCTCGTTTGCAGCAATCGACAATGAGACGCTCTTCCTGTCGACACTAGCTCGGGTAAAAAAAAGCGCTGCTCTTAGCGTTCTATTCCTTGCCACGTTAGGCTCCGCCAGCCTTGCACAGCAAAGCATGGCGCAACAGACGGAGATAGAAATAGAGGATGAGGTGCGAAACGGATTTGCGGCTGTGCTGGCCGATCCGCGCGTAGTCGATGCGCTCGCAGAGCTCGAGATTAGGGAGCCCGAAGCCATTCAAGAGCAGTTCCGTCTTACGGAGATTCCAGCCCCGCCATTCAAAGAAGAGCGCCGTGCCGCGTATTTTCTTGAGCAGCTTAAGGCGCGTGGCTTAGAAGACGCCTATATCGACGCCGAAGGCAATGCGATTGGGCTGCGCAAAGGGAGCGGCAACGGCCCTCTTCTTCTCGTGGCCGCCCATCTAGATACTGTATTCCCGGAGGGCGTCGATACCACGGTCAATTTCCGTGACGGCCGTTACTATGCGCCTGGCATCGGCGATGACACCCGAGGGTTAGCCGCCATGCTGTCGGTTATCGATATTCTAAACGACAGTGGCATTGAAACCGACGCCGACATCATGTTCGCCGGCAATGTCGGCGAGGAAGGCCGTGGAGATTTGCGGGGTATCAAGGCAATCTTCCGCGATCACCCCTCAATCGACGGGTTTATTTCTATCGATGGTGTTCGACTCGGTCGCATCACCAATGGGGGCACGGGCAGCCGCCGCTTCGAATTTCGATTCAAAGGGCCCGGCGGCCATTCTTTCGGTGCCTTTGGTCTCGCTAGCGCTATCCACGCAATGGGGCGCGCGATTGCAAAAATCGGCGATCTCGAAACACCGACCTCACCTAAAACGACATTTACTGTAGGCACCGTTGCTGGGGGCACCTCGGTGAACTCCATCGCAGCAGATGCCGTATTCGCTATCGACATGCGGTCGAACGATCGAGAGCAGCTCGCACTTCTCGAGCAGCGCGCGAAAGATGCCGCGCTTGAAGCGGTTGCCCAGGAGAATGCTCGCTGGAATCAAGGCGAAATAACCGTCGACTTCGTGTTAATCGGCGACAGACCCGTTGGGCAGACTCCGAGCGGCAGCCCACTAGTTCAGCTTACTGCCTTAGCGTTTGACGAGCTTGGCGTCGAATTTCGTGGCTTAAGTATCTCTAGCACCGACTCGAATGTCCCTATGTCGCTTGGCATCCCGGCGATCACGATAGACGGCGGCGGTCAGGGGGGCGGCGCGCATTCACCAGACGAATGGTTTGTCCCCACCGATTCTCACCTCGGACCGCAGGCGTCATTGCTGGTCATTTTAGGGCTCGCAGGGATTGAAGGCGTGAGCGAGGCACAATTGAAAAAATTATGAGAAAACCTCAGTAAATTATTGTAAAATTGGAAGAAAATGATTTCGACTAAAGAGTTTAGCATCGGCGTTTTCACTGTACGCATCAACTGGCTCCTGTTTGCCTGCGTGGTGCTGACTATCTTGGCATTTGGGCGCCTCGGCCTATGGCAACTTGATCGCGCCGCCGAGAAGGTAAATGCGCAGCAGGTGATGGAGAACGAGTCAAAACGCGGTGCGGAGCCCATAGAGTCGATCCCTCGCGGACACCTCAATCGAGCCAATCCTGAGTTGCAAAACCGCCATGTCGCGCTCGAAGGGGAATTCCTGAACGACAAAACTATTTTGCTACTCGGGCAATTTCATCTGACGCAGATAGGCTATGGGGTCGTTACCCCGTTCAGGCTCAGTTCGAATAACCAACTCGTGCTCGTCAGCAGAGGCTGGACTAGCGCCATCAATAAGCCGGGACAGAGCATCTACACCGCACCCGTTGAAGGCCCCGTGTCGGTTACAGCTCAGATTTACGTGCCACCCGCCGCCTGGAAACCACGAAAAAGCGAGATTGACGGTTCGCAATGGCCTGTTTTTATGCGTGATCTTGAAATCGATATAGCGAGCCAGCTCCTCGGCGAGGAGGTTTGGCCGTTTGAGGTAAGGCTTACGGCTGATCAAGAAGGCGCTCTGGTTAGGCACTGGCCCGCGGTGAGCGCCGATGTCGATCAAAACCTGTCCTATGCTTTGCAGTGGTTCTGCCTCGCCCTACTCGTTTTTTTCGCCAGCTTATTCGCAAGCAGCAATCTCTGGGCCCTATTGAAAGGTCCGGAGCGCGGGGTTTGAGGACGACGGCACAACGCGCCCTCTTCCTAATACCCCCATATCAATGCTATCCTCAAGGAGTTATTAAGCTACGTGGCTTAGAGATGAGATCTCGTGTCCCTCTAACCACCAAAAATTGTTATAAGAAATCGTTCTAATCCCAACTAGGAGTCGCTTAATTATGCGCAACTTCACCGCTCAATCCGCCCTCAGCGCGCTAGCCATGACTGTCTCTATGGCATTCGCTGGCACTGCAGTGGCGCAAGACGAAGTTACCTTCCACAAAGACATAGAACCTATTCTGCAGCGCAGCTGTCAGAACTGCCACCGCGTAGGCGGCGCAGGCCCTATGCCGTTGGTAACCTATGAAGAAGTAGCCCCGTTCGCTGGTCTTATTGAATATAAGACAGGGCTCCGCGACCGCGCTGGTGCGATGCCGCCTTGGTATATGGAAAAGAATATCGGCATTCAGGACTACAAAGACGATCCCTCCCTTGGCGATGAGGAAATCGCTGCCATTTCAACGTGGGCCCGCAGCGGCACACCCAAAGGCGACGTCGCTGATGCACCTAAGTCCCTCGTTTTCGACGACAGCCTAAAATGGAAAGCAGGTAAGCCCGACCTCGTGGTTGTGATGAACGATGTCACCAAGCTCGCGGGAACACCAGATTGGTGGGGCGAGATCGATTACATCCCAACGGGTCTCGAAGAAGATCGCTACGTTAAATCTGTAGAAGTTGTTGAAGTCAATGACGTCGACAATACCGCCGATGCCGGCACCGTGGGTGGCCGCTACATCTTCCACCACATGATCTGGGGCACAGCGATGCTCGATGAAAATGGCGAGCGAGCACCTGGACTCTCAATCCCTTGGCCAGTCCACGAAGTGGGCCGTAACGCCGACATCTTCGATGAAGATGCGGGCCGTCTCCTCAAGGCGGGTTCTGCTATCGTATCGGATTCAGTGCACCTCCATTCGAACGGCCGAGATACGACTGGCCACCTTGAAGTTGGCTTCCGGTTCCACGATAAAGATTATAAGCCTAAGTACCAGAACGCGTTCATCGGGCTCGGTAATGGCGTCGACATCAGCATCCAAGGCAATGCCAAAGATCAGGAGCTTCACGCCTATACGGTTCTCGAGAATCACACGAAAATCATCAGCTTTGAGCCTCACCTGCACGCGCCAGGCGAGCGCATGTGCTTAGAGGCCATCTGGGGCTACACCATCGAGACGCTGTCTTGTGTGGGTTACGACCACAACTGGGTTCGTGGCTACCCCTATGCTGACCAAGCAGCACCGATTCTGCCTAAGGGCACGATTCTGCATATTGTGGGATACATGAACAACACGGAGACGAACCCTAACGTCCCTGATCCCCGCAACTGGCAAGGCTCGGGCAACCGCTCTGTGACCAATATGTTTATCGATCTTGGTATTCGCGTCACGCTCACAGACGAGCAGTTCCATGAAGCGATGGCGGAGCGTCGCCAGGTGCTAAACCTAGGCCCCAACGATCACGTTATCGGCTGTCCTCTTTGTTTAGCGCCACTTGTTGCGCCAATCGCCGACAAGGATGACGTAGTGAAAGGCAACGAAGTCGCCGCCAACTAGGACCATACGACAATACTCGAGGATGACAAGACAGCATGTGTGTTAACTCAAGTGCAGTGATCAGCAGAGCGAAAGCTCTGCTGATCTTGTTAGCAACAACCCTCCTACTATCCCTACTGTTCACCCCATTTCACTCGTCGAGCTTCGCGCAAACGAGTTACCAAACGGGACAGCATGTGGAGCCCGCCTACGAAGGCTGGCGCCCAAACCCCGACGGCACGTTCAGCTTCATGTTCGGATATATGAATGAGAATTGGCTTGAAGAACCCGATGTTCCTGTGGGTGAGAATAATTTCTTTGCTCCCGGAGATGCCGATAGGGGCCAGCCGACCCATTTTCTTCCGCGGCGCAATCGCTTCAATTTCGAGGTGGTCGTGCCTGCAGACTGGGGCGATCGGGAACTGGTTTGGACACTCAAGGTAAACGGTGTAGAGCGCAAAGCCTACGCAACGCTTAAAACGGATTATCAGGTCGATAACATTGTCATTGCCTCTGAGACTGGCTCTCTGGGGGCAGGTACTAGCAGCCCTGAATCTCGCGCAAACGTTAAACCTGACATCGAGGTGATAGGCGACAAGATTCGAACTGCGCGCGTTGGTGAGCCCCTTGTGCTCCGTACACGGGTTTTAGACGACGGCATACCCAAGCCGAGTCGGGAAAGTAGAATTTCCGAGACTGAGGCTATGCGCCGCATGATGCGTCCACCTACAAGGATCACCGTAGGCAAGGTTAACGGTTTATTTCTATCCTGGAATGTCTATCGAGGAGAAGGACAAGTTGAATTTGACCCTCCTCTACCTAAGCCATGGGAGGACACACGAACTTCAGCCAATTCGCCATGGGGCGCTCTCTGGCTGCCGCCTGAGCTTCCCGAAGATGGCATTATTGAAGTAACTGCGACCTTCGACAAGCCTGGGACCTATGTTCTCTGGGCTCGCGCGGACGATGGCGGACTCTACAACGATGATTACATCACCGTACAGGTAACTGAGTAGCTTAAACAATCGACCGATTAACGAAAAACCGGCAACCTTGATGCAGATTGCCGGTTTTTTTTGGCTCTTACCCTGACACGGCACGCTATTACTGCTTGGAATCCGCTGAACCGCCACGCTCTTCGAGTCGCAGCGTGAAAGGTGGATCATACGTCCGCGGCTCTTGCTCGAGGATTATTTGAGTGCGCGGCGGTGTAATGAAGCGCGTGTTCTCATCTTCGCCATTTCTAAGACGCAGCGCCAATTCTTGCTCGGCCTTTATGAGCGAAGGCATACGTGCGGTTTCACCAAACGAAAAGCTAAAACTCCCCCGTATTAGACGGTCTTGCTCATCAAGTATGGCCCATTCCGCCGTGTAATAGTCTGCGGCTTTGAGCTCTGGCAAAAACCATTCGAAACTGCTCGACAGTCGCGGGCTATAACGAAAGCTAATGTCTACCCACTCGTGCGCTTGATCCCTCAAAATTAGCTTAACCAGATGCACTTTTTGAGGGAAAACAAGTCCTAACTTTTCGGGAGAAAAATCAAAGACAGAATCGTCTAATGGCGTCGTTTGCGTCTTGGCGACAATGCCGGAATAGTCGATCGCTGCGCGCGGATAAGTGGCCACCGCCGCAGGGGTCTGCGCAGCAACGGCATTGACGTAGAGCATTACGCATACTGCAGCGAGCACTCGCCGAGCGTTTACTCTCATAGGCTTTTTCCCCAACCTGCTCTCTCTAACCCTGTGTGCTTTCACATTCTTCTCACACGTAATTTCTCTACTGTCGCTTGTATCAACTGTATCGGTCGTGACGATGCTAATCGTCGAATCTGCGCGCTTGCGATCAGCAGCAATCGAGCAGACTGCTGCAATGGCTTCGATAAACTAGAGCCATCTTTGCTGCACTACCTTATAATTAATAAGAATATTACAGGCCCGTGATAGGGGCAATCATCGCACTAGAAAAGGTTTTCTTCGTGACCGGCAATTCCCTGCAAGACATTTTAGACAGACTTCAACGCAGTACAATAAACGAAACTTCTTTTGATGAAACCTGGTCTCAGGGCCGCGCAGCATTCGGCGGTCTCGTTGCAGCTTTTGCCAGCCTGGGCATGAAGAAAGAGCTCGACCCATCGCCACCGTTGCGCTCACTTATGGCCTCTTTTATCGCACCGCTACCGCCAGCACCACTCTCAGTCGAGGCAACTGTGCAGCGCCAAGGACGAAACGTTACCCAGTGCAGCGCTACCGTGATTAGTGAAGGCAAGCCGGCACTGCAAGCCCTCGGAGTATTTGGACAGGCGCGCGACGGAATTCGTGTCGACGCGCCCCCGCTGATCGATCCACTGCCTCGCAGCAACGGCATCCCGTTCGCCGACTATTCAGCTCGAATGCCCACCTTCCTTAGTCAGTTCGAAGGTTGCTGGGTTGGAGACGCTATGCCGTTCTCTGGCTCGCGATCGCGACGCCTTAACATGTGGGTGAGACATCGCTGCGATATGTCCGACTACCCGGCGGAGAAGATAATCGCTATCGCGGATATGCCGCCCCCTGTCCTACTCTGTCACTACGAAAAACCCTTCGTCCCCGCGAGCTCAGTGAGCTGGGGATTGGAGTTCCTCGTTGATCCCGCCGAGGTTCAAGGTGATTGGTTCTACTTAGATTTTGATCTCGATGCCGCGGCCGACGGCTATACTCAGCAAAGTGGACGGATATACGAAGATTCGGGCAGACTATGTGCACTGTCTAGGCAGTGTATGGCGTATTTTGAGCAGTAGCGCTGCACAGTTAGACGCTCGGCTCCATTAAACACAGCATGAGAGAGCGAGAGGAGGAAAGTATCATGTACAGAAGGTTTCAGAGGGAAAAGCGGGGAGCGAATCGGGATTTTCGCTCTCGATGGACAGCCCTTTCCTTTCTCGCTGCCTTCGCGTGTTTGGCACTTCAACCGTCCAATCACGCCTTAGCGCAACATAGCCACGGCGTTCTAACACCTGGTGTTACCTTCCCAACCGACGACTCGGTGCTCGATGAGTCGCCCCAGATGATCATGATGAGCTTTAGGGTCGATGTCACACTCCTCAAGTTAGCTCTCTACACCGCCGAGGGTCAGTGGATAAACATAGGCTTCAGCTATGACCCTACCCGCATGGCCGACAGTTTCGCCTATCCGCTCGGATTTGAACTGCCCGACTCCGAGTATTATATCGCTCGCTGGTCGGTTACCGACGGAAAGCGCGGCTTACTCAATGGCGAATTCAAATTCTCGATTGGCGACGAGGCAATACCCCCTACTGAGATTATCGCCAGCAAAGTGAGCGACGCTGTCGAGAGTC
>Ga0222715_10003588_pt1 | contig 13792 bp, 39 predicted proteins | sample C33_9DmetaG_FD_165056 | JGI IMG/M metagenome (GOLD analysis project Ga0222715, IMG submission 165056) | Estuarine water microbial communities from San Francisco Bay, California, United States - C33_9D | ecosystem: Environmental > Aquatic > Marine > Unclassified | place: USA: California...
TAGTTCAAGTCAGTCACATGGATAAGAAACCAATTATCTGTGTTGGTAGAATGTGGAGAACACTCAAACATTGGATTGAGGAAGAGATGCTTGATAATGGATTTATTAGTAGTGAAGATATGGACTTGATTCATTATGTTGATAGGTTCTCTGAAGCCACTCACCTTTTGAAGGGACTTCTTCTATGACAACAGTTAATTTTGAGAATCTGAATAAGGTTCCTTACATGAATAACTACTCTGGGAATATACAATTCCAAGAGTGGGTCACTGAATACATTGATTTTTGGTCAAAACAAACTCCAGAAGCACTTGATAGTGTCGCACTTATTCGTGCAGTTGAATGTACCAATGGGTGCGTTCAGTATGCCTTTAGGGATGAAGAAGATTGGGCTCTTGACTTGGAACAGACTAGACTTTGTATGAAGACTTCTATGGGGTTTATTAAGTCTAAGAAACTTGAGTTGTCTGATGGTAGAGTTATTGAATGTGATCCTTCGGTGATTGATGCATTGAACTTTGTTCGTGACATCTATATTAGAGGATTCAAAAATGGTGATGATGATGCAGTGATGCAGTTCTATGCACAGTCTCTTGCTCAGTTCTACGTCTTGGGTAGGGAACGTCTTGAGAAGTGGCTTGACTTTGTTGCAGAAAACCTTCATGATGTGTTCGGAGACTTCTTCCTAAATGCAGGAAGGAATTATATTATGCGTTACCTTGAGGTTTTGGAATGACAATTGTAAAACATAGTAATTTCTTTACAGAAGAAGAATGTATTCAGGTATGTAAGTATGCTGATGATAAAAGAAACGAGATGTTAGAATCTTATTCAGATATAGAACCTTCTTTTCGTTTATTAAACAATTCAAAAAGTCAAGTTACTACAGGATTTTATAATTCTTATAGTTTCTTTTTGGATAATCCACTTTACATTAAGAGACTTTTTTCATTAATTAAAAATGAATTTTCAGATATAGAATGGCCAATTGTTGTACAATCCTGGGTTAATATTTACCATAAAGGTGAGGGAATTGGTAAGCATACGCATTCTCCTATAACAATACCTTTTCATAAATCGGCTAAAAAAGTTTACGCGGCTAATATTTTTGTAGGTGGGAATGAAAACCTCGGTATAAATTATGTAATTGATGGCCAAGTTACGAACGAAAAAAACAAACTTGGAGAAATACAATTTTTTGATGGAAATGTGGAACATTATGTGGAAGAAAATCCGTATTCCGAAAAAAGATATACTGTTGGAATTACTATTAGTATTTTTGAATCCGGTCTCGACCTAACCAAAGTATTTTTTCCTTTCGAAAAGATTCATTATATTGATGATCTTTATCTAAAAGTGGATGGAATTGCAAACATGATTATTTTAAAAAACCAAGAAAATGACTATTAAAAACTTTACACAAACGTCTGATCTGTTGTATGATAGACACAATTATAAATTATTCTTTAAGAACGGAAAGACGATGGAGTTTGATAACTGGGAAGATGCCCAGGTTTATTGGTTCCAATGGTCATCTACTGGTCAACTAGATCTGTTTGAAGTTCTTGATAAGAAGAAAACCAAAACAAAATCAAAGGGGTTTTAACTATGAATAAATATTTGCCCGAAGAGTATTGGTCAGTGATTGATCAGAGGACTGGGAAGAAAATTGCCGACTGCGGTAATGAATTGGACGCCCACAATCTGGCTCAAATGCATCCTAATAGGACTTATATCAAGAACACCAATCATCTGATGGGTCAAGTGATTGATCTTGAGATGCCTAAGGCACTTCCAACCAACGAGATTGTCGTGAATATGGATGGTGGTGTTGGTGGATCTTGGAAAGTTGAAGAACCAAAACAACTTGAAGAGGGTCAACTTAAATTACCTGAGAGTGAACTGGAACCTCTGAATCTGTCATGAATCATCGTAAAAGAAAACAAGCACAGAATCAAAAGAAAATAAGGATGTACACGCCTGAAGGATACATTGCGGATCCCCCAGACGCCTCATGTCCTTACTGCGGGGAGAAACAGAAACCATGTTCGCACGTTAATAGCCTTGCTCGTGCATGGGCTCGTGGTGCATGTAAAAAGAAAAACCAGAAAACTGAAACTGATGATTGATTTCATTTTTGGGGGGAAAAATTTCCGGTAAAATTTTTGACTGCCAGGGTCGCCTATATAGAAGGCGCGGATTTTTTGACGATGCCACGGAATCAGATCACCAGGGATGAGATGAGAGTAAGAGTTCTTAATCTAAAGAATAGAATAGATCAAGAACCAACTCCATACAAAAAAGAGAAAGAACTTGCCCACAAGTACTTAAATGAGGTATTATTTATTATTGAGCAGTATGCTAGATGAGTTATGACTTTGCCACAACAAGAACACAACTCTCTCCTTGCTACTAGAGAGTTTCTTATTGACCTAATGAACTCCGAAAAGATTGCAGACGTTCCTGAGAAAGTCAGGTTATCTGCAAGGGCTCTTTTAAAACATTATCCAAGTAGGTTGAGACTTGACGAACTTTATGATGGTCAAACATTTGGTGATTCTGTAATTAAAAACGAAAGTGATATTACAGAAGACGAAAGAGAGAATAACAATAGAATCTATAATAACAATCAGACTTGGGAAACTCCAGGATTTAAATGGAAAACACAAGTAGAATTCGTTAAAGCTGAATGAAAATAATTAAGAATGTCTTGAGTGAAGACTTATATAATGATATCATATCTGAATTAAAGTCTTTTGTTCATAAACAAGTTTGGGCTTCTAGTATTCTTAATTGGGATGATGACTTAAAAGTTGGATTACACGGATCCTGTCTATCTTCTGTAATTTCTCATGAAATTAAAGAAAGATTGGAAAAGGAAATATCTCCACATCTTCCAGAATATGATGAATTGATGTGTCAATATTATGTTTGGCAACAACTTTCTGGTATATCTTGGCATGATGATACTGATAATTGCAAAAAGTTTGGAGCAACCATATACTTAAATCAAGAATGGCATCCAAATTATGGAGGATTATTCATTTGGTTTAACAAAGGAAGTAATGTTGATGATGTTCATAATGTAATATGTCCATCAAAAAATACAATGATCGTTAATGATAGTGGAGAATATCATATGGTAACCCCAGTAAATACAGATATTCCAGATTTAAGGTGTACCATTCAGATTTGGGCCCGATAATAGTTGCCATAATAAAAGATAGTTGTTATACTGTCTTATCTTGGGGAATTAGCTCAGTTGGTAGAGCGCCTGCTTTGCAAGCAGGATGTCAGCGGTTCGAGTCCGCTATTCTCCATCGGGTAGGTGTCCGAGTGGTTAATGGAGGCGGACTGTAAATCCGCTGGCTCTGCCTACGGGGGTTCAAATCCCTCCCTGCCCACCTTTGGGACTGTAGTTCAACCGGTTAGAGCACCGCCCTGTCACGGCGGAAGTTGCGGGTTCGAATCCCGTCAGTCCCGTAGGGGAAATTAGCTCAGGTGGTTAGAGCGCACCCCTGATAAGGGTGAGGTCACTGGTTCAAGTCCAGTATTTCCCATTTTTTATAAGTAAAAGTACTCTTGACAACCCTGTTAAATATCTTATAATAGTTAGGTGTTCAACACATAACTATGAAAGTCCCCACCAAATCAGAACTAATTCATTTTAAAATTCAAGCAGCAATGCGTGAACATTATTTTGGTGAAGATCAAATGAAATATCTCGGAGTTCGAGATGGAGAACATTGGTATCTTGTTGGAAATGAATATGAAGTTCCTGTGACTGACATTGAAGAGTTCGAATTTGATGGATACGTCGATGGAGAAGACGAATGAAAGACCAGTACACAATAGACGATGGAGAATCCAAAAAAGATAAATGGAATCGTGGTTTGGATATCTTCATTGAGTCTGTTATTAAACCAGACCCTGCATTGAGACAATGTGCTCATAATCAGAAGTGTTATCATGAACTTATGGATGTTCGTGAATGTGTTTTAGAACATCTGAAAACCTTAAGGTGGCACTGATATGGAATATTACTACTTTTGGTTCTTTATATTTGCCTTATTTGCGTACTTTATAGTTACTGATGAGAGTGTCGCAAAAGCTTTCTACTATGTAACTAAAATAGTACAGAACAGATTTCAAAGAGCCAAATGGTGGTTTATTCACAATCCCGCAACTCCATGGGCAAAGTATTTTATGTGGAGAAGGGCTATGAAACTTGCTAAACAACTGCAAAAAGAGTTTGATAAAAATGACAAATTATGATAAAGCTATTGATGCAATTTCTAACCAAATTTACCTATTAGTGGTTTCAAATGAAAGTTGGAATGAAGATGAGGCTAAAAAAACTTCTCGTAAAATTCTAGAAATCGTAGAAGAGTTCCAAGGGCTTAGATCAAAGACAATAAAATAATGACAAACTATTATCGTGATATGTTCCAAGTTCCTTTTCTACACTTGGATGTTGAAAACTGGGAAGATAAAAAAGATATAATATTATCATCTTTTAATATAAACATTCACGAGAATGATGAGGATGATGAAGTAAGTACGGATTACTTTTATAAAGTAGAAACAAAGAATAACGTAGACATCGATAATAAATTTATTTCAACTGTATTGGAATCTGAAATTAATAACTTTTCGAATTATTTTAATTTTAGTAGTTGTGAGATTTTATTGACTTGGTTTCAAAAGTCTATTGCAGGACAACAACATATAATTCATAATCATGGGTCATTGGGATATAGTGCAGTATGTTATGTGGAGTACGATCCGAAGTTCCATAAACCTACCACATTCGTATCGCCATTTAATAATTTTATAGATGGAACTGCTTTGATATATGAACCGGAACAAATTAGGGAGGGATCAATAGTGTTCTTTCCTTCATCTATACATCATTATGCTCCTCCAAATAACACCAATATCCGAAGAACTATTTTGGCTTTAAATTTGAAAGTCAAATAGATAATAAGAGGCCTGCAATATATGGCTATGCATGAGTTACCAATAACACCCTATCAGACAATATTGGTTTTAAATTCTAGTTATGAACCAATCAATTTCACAAACTGGAAGAGAGCTTTAGTCCTTTTATTAAAAGAAAAAGCACAAGTACTCTCAAGTAGAGTAATAAGATTACTAAACTACGTGAAACTCCCTCTATCCAAAATTATGAACATTACTCCATCTCGTTCAATGATTTACAAACGAGATAATAATACTTGCCAATACTGTGGTGCGAGATCTAAACTGACCATAGATCATGTCATTCCTAGATGCAAAGGTGGTACAGATTCATGGGAAAACCTTGTGGTTGCATGTAGTTCTTGCAATACCAAAAAAGGTAGTATGTTATTAGAACAAACTGGGATGAAATTGGCTCGTAAACCACGAGCTCCTGTTAATAAAATGCTTTTTGATCTTGAAAGAACCAACGTTGAGGAGTGGAAACAGTACAACTATGAATGAAGAACGACCAGATGACATTCGCAATGCACTACAAAAGTGGTGGGATTCCGATGCTTGTAAAGAACTTCAGAAGAAAAATGAAGAGGCAAAACAACGTGCAATAGGAAAGTATTTCATGCTTTCTGAGGAAGACAAACTGGACATGGTTCAGGCGATCTGTCATATTATGTGTAAGGCAGAAGAAGAGGGAACCAGTCATCGCGGTCTCCAGGACGCCCTAGGCATCTATCCAGTAGGGTTTTGGGTTGATCAGTTGATAGATGTTCATAACGCTCTTTGGTCTTACTATCACGATCAGAAAAAAGAGAAAGAACTTAAATCTGATCTTGATGCAATGGAAAAATTTCTAAAGGACACCTAATTAACTGTCCGCAAACCCTTGACTTTTGTGGTCAGGGGTTTTATAGTATGGATATAATTCATCTGGAGTTTATGGATCGTTTTGTTAATCTCAGGTATATCACCATCTTCGGACTCTCTATTTTGATTGGAGGTGCTGTTGGTTCTAATTCTGGTTCTTACCGAGCGATCAATGATACACTCATTCTTTGCAACCAACGACCCCATGAATGTAAGTTCAAGTATGATATACTGATGTATGAACGAGAGGGTAAGGTTCCTTACGCAGATCCTACCAAACAGAAAGTGCAACCAAAAGAGGAAAAGAAGTGAAGAAAGATCTCAAGATTCCAAAGTTTTCCTATGGTGAGATTAAAGAAGGAGACTTTGTAAAATTTACCGGATGCTCTAAAGAACAGGTTGCTTGGGGGAATAATACCGATCCAGAACATCTTTTAGTCCCCGGAGGAATTTATTATGTTCTTCATATGATTGTGAAGTCTTCTCACACCAAACTTATTCTCCGTGGTGTTGAAGGTAAGTTCAATAGTGTTTGTTTTGAACGACTAGGAAATGGCTCTTTCTGAAAAGTCCAAGATTTATTTTAGTGTCTGGTGTTGTGCGTATCAACGTCGTTGGTTGTATCGTGGTACACCACGAGAACATCGTGAACATGAGACAATACTAATGTGTCTCAAAATGAAAGATGTCAAATTCTATGAGTTTGATACCGATAAAACACATTATCTAAAAGATTAATGAAGTGTGAAGTTACCCTTTATGTTGCGGGTAAAGTCTTCAAAGAAGAAGTACAAGCCCGTGATTATCAAGAAGCAAGACAAGTCGCCCTTGCTCGCAATCCTAATGCTAAAGTAGTCGGAGTTACCGCTGTATTCAAATGAAAAACAAAAAGTTGAGAGCACTTATACAAAAACCTCTCAGATTTCACCACCAAGATATTCATGAAGAACTTGATTCCCTTAAAAAACATCAAGTAAAATCTAAGTGGTACTATATTTTCTGGGGTGCCATGGCTGTTGCTGTAGTCGGTGGTCAAATCTATGTTGGTCTCGGTTATCGTAAGATGGCAGAAGCAACCACTGGTGCTGATATTCGTGTGACTTGTGAGGTTATTCCTCCTTATGCACCTCCACTTTCAAAGACTAATAAGACTAGAGAGTTTGAGTAATGATTTCTATTCACGATTTGTTTCATGATGAGCGCCGATATGGTTGGGTTGTAGATAAACACTATGACTGGATCAACATGCTTTCTAGGATGCAGAAAGTAAATCCAAGTAGATTTGATGAGTTTCAATATTCTACTGAGGACATTTATTTTCATATAGATAGATTGCAACAAGAACAACAGGTGTACGACTGATGAGCGAAGTAACTTTTAAAAAACACAGAGTCTTCCGTGAAACTGATGCAGTTGTTTTTTACGATATCTCTGTAGACGGATCTAATGCCCAAGATCTTGTATGTCATACAGGCCCAGCAATCTCTCCTCCAGATGATATTGTAGGTGCAAAACAATTTTATATTCACTATCACCAGGTAGATCACAATCGTGTTCTGTCTGGTCTTCGTACATTTGAACTTGTGAATCCAGAGTGGAGGTATCCATATCACATCGTTCATCTTAATCGCTCTTCTGGTGCTCTGGTGATTCCCAAGATGACCTTTCATCGGTCTTATTCTGGAGAAGAAGGTTCTATTGTCATCAATCAAGCTATCCGTGATGATCAGTTTGATGTGAATACGGAATTTATTCCAGTATCTGCAGCACAAAACGAAAACCTTTATAATATTCTTGCTCACGAAAAACCTGTTATTCATACACTTGGAGAATGATGAACTTCACACCTGAACAATACAAACTGATCTTTACTGCAGTTCGTAGATACCAAATTGAAAAGACACTCCACAATTCAACGGAATATCAAGAATGTAACGAGATCCTTGACGAACTCTTCCATTTCGCGTATACTCAAAGGCAGGAACAACCCACTTAATGGCTGACGAAAAATTTCCGTATGAAACCTTCATTTTCCGAGTAGATCTGAAGGAGGGTAAAGAAAAACGAATCTGTTGGTTTGAATGTAAAGAACATGTTGACAGATTCGTAAAACAACATAAACTAACAAAGAAAGATTACACTCTGAGCATTAAAGGAGATGGTTGAATTAACTTTGCTGACACTATTGAATACTGTAGCAGTAGACTTTTGTGCGAATCGCAATAAAGGTATGGACACTCTGCGATCAGTTCTAGTTGCCTACAGTAAGGCCAACGATAAATATGGCGGGTCAAATGTGAGGAGAGTAATCTCCACTTCTCCTGCTATTGAAGCTGCTGCCATTGCTATGGTGGTGAGTAAATGTCCGGGTCAACTTTGAAAAAATATAAATGCAAGAACCGAAATTGATTGATGATGCTTTCTATGTCGCTGAAAAAAAATATGGACTCTGGTACTCCTGGGACAAAGAGGGGTGTGGATTGGTCACGGCTCTCACTGAAGACTCGTGTATCTCGGGAACCCGTTTTTATCTTAAAGGACGGCAGGAAGGTTGGCCTGAACCCGAAGTCGTTCACGAAGGTACAGTAGGAGGTAAGTTGTAATGTATGAACCCAAAGTCAACGATTATGTTAGGTGGACAAAAGGAGTTGAAGGTTGGGTTTATTTTAAATGTGATGACTACATTACAATAGAAGTTAATGTTCGTCCCAAAGATTGTGTTAATTATGAGGCTTGTTGTTTACACCGCAACGAAAGGTTGTTAGTTTTATGTTACCACAAACAATGGAAAGATCTGGAATATGTCAAATTTAGAGAATCAATCCATGAAGAAACGGAAGACAATCTGGCGTTGGTGGGCTAAAGCACTTGGAGAAAAGGCGTCTAAATGCGACCGAGAATCTGATACTATTGCTTGGATACGCACCTTTATTTTTGTTTCTTACTTGGTCACTAATGGTTTTATTGTGGCTGGGGTGATTCGTCACTGGAACGATTCTCCTCCTGTAATCTATATTGAGATTAAAGATGGATCACCACTCCCCGAAGCCTGATGCACGAATACCACTTACGATAACCCTTGTCATTATCTTTTTACTTGACATGGCCATCATAGGTGGTTTATTATATAAGGGTCACGCAAATTTTGCAGCACTAATTAAAAATTTACACCATGGCTAAAAGAACTTATACGATTGAAAAGAAAGATCCCACTCACAATCAAGTGTGGGAATGGGAAGAAACTCCCGAATTGGTAAAACTTTTGAAGGAACTGCATACTAAAAAGAATGAACAACAAACCACTGACACTTGAAGAAGTATTTGAAGCGGCAGACATCTTTTTTCCCATCTATGAGTATATTAAGAGTCGTCTGCCCGTTGATACTAAGGTAGAAGATGTTCTCAAAGTTGCTGAGAATGTCTGCACCTTGGCACAAAAACTTCGCATTGAGAAAGAATCGGAGAACCTACCATTTGGATTTAACAAAAAGAATGGAGATAGTAACCAAGATTGAAGATTTATTTCTTCCTACCCAACATCATAAATTCTTTAAAGATGGGAATAATTCTTTTGAGAGAATTACTTGGGAAGAAGTAATTGATAATATTGATAGAAATGTTTGTGAGTCGGAATTTCCAATAAAAACAAGAAATAATCTTGGTATGGTTATTCATGATACTAGGGATATGTTAAAAACATATCCTCTAAGACAACTAATCACAAAGATCAGACCACACATACATCCAACTTGTCACCTTTATGTAAGTTTAACCAGTATTAGTGAAACTTTTGGGAAACACAATGATCTTATGGATGTAATCATCTGGCAGTGTATAGGAATTACTCAATGGACTATTTACGATAAAGAAGTATATCAATATGATTTAAAACCGGGAGAGTTTCTTTATATTCCTATGGGAATGTATCACGATACCACTCCTATTACCCCTAGGGCTTCAATTTCTTTTGGTCTAGAAAATAGACCTTTTTCTATGGTATAATATGGAAAACTCAGATTATCCTTATCATGTGTTAGATCCAACTACTCCTTGGTATGAGTGGTTGTGTTACTGTGAAATTTGCCATCAATTAAATGTTCCAAATCAACCAAAGTGGCAACGTTATGCTGCATATAGAAACTATCTTAAAGAAGTAGGTGTATTATGAAACAAGATCCTTATTGGTTTTTTCGGAAGTGGGGAATTGAAGAGTCCATTCCTATGGATGAAATTTATGAAAGACTTTCCGAACTTGAACAACGTATTCTAAAATTAGAGGAAGAAAACGTTGGAACTACAAATGAACTCTATCGTCTTGAGAACTCTCTTGATGCTCGTATAGATATTATTGCTGAACGTTGTGGAATTCAATACGATGTATGAGGAATTGGATTGCTTTGAAAAAGCTCTATCACACTTTGGAACCCGAGTAGATATTATCTGTGCCCTAGAAATGGGAGGAAAGATTGATGCTGAGACTGCTTACAAAAATATTAAAATGGAACTCAAAGAGCTCAAAAAAGTCAGAAAACAGGCAAGAAAAGAACCGAATCTGTGATAAGTGCGGAGAAACTAAACCACTCAATGAAGATAACTTCCAACCCGTGAAGTACTTCAGAGATGGTTTTTCTTATTATTGTAATGAATGTAATAAACCTAAACCTAGAGAGTAATGGAAGAACAAAAACAATTTCACCCATCTGGATTAAATATTATTGAAAATTCTGATGGATCTTTTGCTTTTGAATGGGATCCGAATGATGAAAGGTGGTCTTGGATGAATGGGTTGACAGATGACCGTATAAGGTCTATCATAGAGGAAACCATACAAACACAAAGTATTCTGGAGAATGTAGCTAATGGCCTTGAATTACCAACAAGTTTGGAAATCAATGAATGATCTTGAGATGGTAACATCCAAGATTTGTTCTGCTCGTGAAATTTTGGATTCTGCGATTGATGCACATCAAGAACAGAAACATGAAAAAGTAGAATGCCTTCTGTATGCTGTGGACGAATACCTCCAGTATTATCTTCAAGAGTTTGATGAAAAGTTTAAGAAAGCCTGGAAAGAAACTGTAGTCAAATCAAAAGTGGATGATGGTATGCGTCCTTGGGGCCACAGTGACCTAGAGTATTCAATTGCGAATCAAGAAAATAAGTTTGATCTCACTGCAACCGGCGAAAAGTTCCCCCTTTCCTGTGATAAGGACGATAAATCTCCAGAATGCCAAAAGTCTTGGAATGACTTCTGGGAAGAATGTTATTATCCCGAAGAGTATGAAAGTCATGATCCAGACGATTATAAAAACTGTCCGACTCCTCCATGGGGACGTGGTGATTCTGAGTCTCGTTATCCAGAACCAAATCAGAAACAATATACCGAAGAAGAACTAAACGCAATGTGCGATAAAGCATCATCGGAACAAGAGAAAGACAGGTGTCGTGAGTATAATCTTCGTGAGGCGGAGTACTATAATCAACGTGCAAGACTTGATGCAGATGTTGCCGCGATTAAAGCCGCAGGTGGTTATGAATGGACACCAGATCCAGAAGTTTCCAGAAATGATGAAACTCGTTTAAAGTATGAAGAAGGTTGGGTATATGAGTCTCCCGATGGTGGTAAGACCGTAACTAAACGTAAAGTCGGATCTCTGGAAAAAACAATAGTGAAGGCCGATGGTTATAGTACTTCTGAACCTTCTAAAAAGTGGATTCTTCCTGTAGAAGAAGTCAAAGATGAAGACACTGACGAAACTATTTACTGTGTAACATTCCCTGATGATCTTCTAGAAGCAGCAGACCTGAAAGAAGGTGATGATGTTGAGTGGGTAGATAAAGGTGATGGTTCTTATCTGTTGCGTAAGGTTGCCCGACCCCTCCGAATGGATGAGTGTTGATGTATACTCTTAAATTACTTGCCCCCTTTCTTGGGGGTCTTTGTTTTGATAATTTTGTAACACAACAAGGAACCTTATGTAATGTTAGACAAGAACCCTCAAGTGTAGTAAAATACTATGAACCTGGAAAGTCCTGTTATAAGAATGGGATTTTCTATGAAAAATGTGAAAACAGTCCCCCAGTAAAATACTAATGGCATTATCTGAATCAGTTGAATCTAGTTTAAAAGAAGCGGAAGCTTCTCTTCGCAATGCTCTTGCATACGCAGCACGACAAGAACGACCTATGGTTTGTAGTGTAATTGCAGATTTAATTACTCGCATTGAAACTCTACAAACTACGGATTCGATTCTAGATAAATTGGAAAACCGTAAATCAGGAGACTCGGGATTCTTTGGGTCTTTCTTTGACAAAGATTAGAATTTAATAATTTCTTAATGCTGTGTTACAACTATGTAACGCAATCCCGAAGAAATAATTAAGTCTACTAGATAGTAATAGATTGTGTGTTAGAATTTGAACACAATCAAACGGAGATTCAATGACCTACTCGCAATCCAATGTCAAATCCCTTACGGACGAAGAGTGGAAAGAACTTGTTGCCCTTAAAGAGGCTATCAACACAAATCCCGCTTCTGTCCATCCAGAAAAAATGGAATTGTTTACTGAATTGCTTGTGAGATCTTGGGACGCAAAGTGTGATCCCCCAAACACAACTGTTTGGCGTTCTGGTAACCCGCTGGAGGAATGATGACTTTAGAAGAAAAAGTAGAATTCTTACTAAAGAAAGTTGAAGTCCTAGAAGAAGATTGTAAGGCACTTCAATTACAGATTGACTTAATGGCGGACAGGGTGTATGATTATACCAATGAGTATGAAATAGGAATCTAAATATTACACAATATCACAGGATGAAATGAAATTTACTGTCTACTCTAAGTCTGAATGTCCATATTGCTACAAAATTAAACAAGTTCTTGAACTTTGTGGCAAAGATTTTGTAGTGTATACTCTTGATGAACACTTTACAAAAGAAGAGTTCTATGCTGAATTTGGAAAAGGATCTACTTTTCCTCAGGTGGTTATGGACGACCAGCACTTGGGTGGATGTAACGATACTATCTCATACTTAAAAGAGCTTGCAGTCATTTAGATATGAGTGACACTCGTGAGCTCCACATAAATAGAGGTGTGGAATTATTGTTAAGAAACAGGAGGGAAGAACCTGAAGCACCAAAAACGTTTCAATTCAGTTTTGGTAAGATGGTTTCTCTCCTTAGAAGAGAGATTCACATACACTTAAACTTCTCGTTTGATATAAAAAAGAAGTAATCTCTCGGAGGTAGGGCTATGACAGCACCTTTAGTTGCCATCTTTTGTATGGTATCTTTCATGTTCTTAATTGTTGGTGGTATAGTTGGTTGGTTATGGAAAGAACATGTACTCTTTACTACTCCGCAACAAGTATTCGCTCATCCAGAAATGTTTGACGATAATGGGAATATCATTCCCGATGAAATAATTGCAGTACGATTTGATAACAGTTATGACGACTACGACGAAGAAGACGACGAGTAGAGCGAAGACTACTACTCCTAAGAAGACAACTACTAGAAAACCTGCTGCCAAGGCCGCAGAAAAAATTGAATTAAGTTCTACATCGTATGTTCATGAAATCCTCTCCGCAGTTTCTGCAGAGAGGACTAAAGATAAGAAAATTGGTATTCTCCAACAGTACAACGAGAACTTTATTAAGTCTATTTTGATTTGGAATTTTGATCAAAGTATTCAATCTGTTCTTCCTGAAGGAGAAGTTCCCGTTCAAGCCAAAGAAGATGCAGAGAAGAATCCATCTTCAAATATCCGCAAAGAATGGAATAAGTTCTACAACTTTGTGAAGGGTGGTAATGATGCGATGAATAGACTTCGTAAAGAAACGATGTTTATTAACATGCTTGAGTCCTTCCATCCTGGTGAGGCAGAGGTTTTGTGTCTTGTAAAGGACAAAAAATTGCAAACTAAATATAATATCACCAAAGAACTTGTT
>Ga0222715_10003590_pt1 | contig 13785 bp, 20 predicted proteins | sample C33_9DmetaG_FD_165056 | JGI IMG/M metagenome (GOLD analysis project Ga0222715, IMG submission 165056) | Estuarine water microbial communities from San Francisco Bay, California, United States - C33_9D | ecosystem: Environmental > Aquatic > Marine > Unclassified | place: USA: California...
CTCAAATGAACGCTCAGGTCAAGGCCAAGGAACTAGAGATCAAGGCAGCTAAGCTTGAGCTGGAGCGGTTGGAAATCGAGCATTCGATGGCTCTGAAGCGCGAAGAGCTAAAACTTAGAGGCGTAGAACTTGGCTATGAAATGGCCTCTGGCGAAAACGTAAAGGCATAGGAAAACCAAAATGGCTTATCAGAATAATTTTTACCGCATCATCAGCAGCGAAAACATTACCTCCACCGGCACCTCTGCTCAGAGCGGCAGTGCGCCTTTTGGAGCAACCGTGGCTCGCATCGCAACTTCTGCGAATGTGAACATTGCTATCGACAAGAACCCGACTGCTACCGCAGCTGGTACTTTGATTGAGCCGTCAGACGCGGCTTACTTTGTAGTTACTCCTGCCAGCTCCGTAGGCGGCAGCGACGGTGACAAGATTGCTTCTATCGGGACGGCTACGGTGAACGTTACTTGGCTCGGAGGCTGATAAATGGTTCGCCAGCATCCTTTTGGACATAGGCTTGTAAAAAGCGAGCGGGTTGACATAACCTCGACCAGCGCCCAGTCTGGAACTTGCCCGTTTGGAGCGAGCATAGCTCAGGTGCGGTCGCACGGCACGAGCGGTTCTCCTCTGAACTATGTTAAAATTGGCCTTAATCCAACAGCAACCACAGATGGTACGTCTTCCTTTATACATAACGGCGATGCTGAACATTTTATCTTAAAACCTGATTCTTCTCCTGATGCCGGTGATGGTGAAAAAATAGCGTGTATAGCAAGCGCTGGGACAGCTTATTTGTTTATTGATTGGTTGGAAGGTTAAGGCTAATGGCTACCAACAAGAAAATTTCTGAACTTACGGAATTTACCGCCGCACAAATGGCCGATGACGACCTGATTGTGATGGTGGACGTTAGCGACTCGACCACCAAGAAGGTTCAAGCTTCTACTTTCCGCGCCACTGTCTCAGGCGTATCAACGCTTTCTGCCGATTCTCCGCTCAGTGTAGACGCTGCCACTGGCGACGTTACCATGAGCCTTGGTACGGTGGCTATCAACAAAGGTGGCACTGGTGCTACCGATGCGGCAACTGCCAGGACCAATCTTGGCCTCGGCACGATTGCCACTCAGGACGCCAACAATGTCAACATTACCGGCGGCAGCATCACTGGTATCACAGACCTTGCTGTTGCTGACGGTGGCACTGGCGCATCTGATGCTCCTACTGCCCGCACTAACCTTGGTCTTGGTAGCATCAGCACTCAGAGTGCTTCTAGTGTTAGCATCACGGGCGGTTCTATCACTGGCATCACGGACCTAGCGGTTGCAGACGGCGGCACAGGAGCGTCTGACGCCGCCACTGCCCGCACCAATCTTGGGCTTGGCTCGATCAGCACTCAGTCGGCCAGCAACGTCAGCATCACAGGCGGAACCATCACCGGGATCACCGACCTTGCGGTTGCCGATGGTGGCACCGGAGCGTCCGACGCTGCAACGGCTCGCACTAATCTTGGCGTAACGGTCACGAACATTTCGGATCAGTCCAACAGCAGCACCGGCTGGCTTGATCTTCCTGTCGGCACCACGGCGCAGCGCGGCTCTCCGACCAGCGGCGCTGTTCGATACAACACCGACGATAGCGCCTTTGAAGGCTACAACGGTTCCGCGTGGGGCGCTTTAGGCGGCGGCAACACGACCAGCAAAGGCCTCTGGGAAAACAACGCTACGATCTCCTCGGACTACACGATCACAACTGGCAACAACGCTCTCAGCGCCGGACCTATTACGGTTTCTTCTGGCGTCACTGTAACCGTGCCTTCAGGCTCAACTTGGACGGTGGTTTAAATGTCTACACTTAACGTAGCAACTGTCAACGCAACCACGACGCTGAACACCTCTTCCATCAACGGCGGTCAACTTGCTGGGTTCCGTAATAGGATCATTAACGGCAACGGCGTGATTGACCAGCGCGGCCCGGTTGGCGGGTTGGGCGCTTATGGCCCGGACCGCTGGAAAACTTTTGGCGTCGGTTCCGGTTCCTTTACCCTATACGTGAACGGCGGGTATGTTGAGGCCTATGTTGGCGTGTCAGATGCTAGCCCGCTTGCATCGGGCGATTACTACGGGGTGCAGCAGTACATCGAAGCCAACAACATTTCTGATTTTCTTTTGGGCACGGCCTCAGCAAAAACTGTCACCCTTTCGTTCACCCATAAGCATACCAAGGCTGGCACCTACACGGTCGCCCTGCGTAATGCGGCGGCGAACCGCTCTTATCTCGCTGAATACACACAGTCTGTAGCCAACACTGAGGAGACAGCGACCGTAACCGTCCCGCTGGACACGACCGGCACATGGGCCACGGGAACTAGCATCGGACTGGATGTGTCTTGGGCTGTGGGTGCTGGCGGGAGTTTCATGGGCTCAACTGGCTCATGGCTGGCCGGGGGCTACATCGCATCGGGCAATCAAACAAACGCTATGGATACGGTTGGTAACGCTCTGCGTATCAAGGACGTTCAGCTTGAAATTGGTTCCGACGCAACACCGTTTGAACAGCGCAGCATCGGCACCGAGTTGGCGTTGTGCCAGCGGTACTGCCGCACCCTCTATCCGGGTGTTGCGTCTGCGATGCCCCTCCTTCTTGGGTGGGTAACATCGTCAACACGGGCTGCGGCGTATTGGCTTTGGCAAGATGATATGCGTTCCGCACCGACAGTTTCGTTTTCTGGATCAAATCACTTTACCGTTGCTCATGGCCCCACCGTAACAGCGACAACGGCTGCTAATGTGTCATCTTCGTGGAATGGTGGTGCGTATCTTTATTTCGATGTCGCCTCCGGCCTGACGACGGGTCAGGGGTGTGGTATACGCACGAGCGGTGCCGCCGCACCCGCAACCACTTACATTAGGGCAGAAGCGGAGCTTTAAAAATGGCGGATTATAAACTTACAAACTTCAGCACTGTTATCCGCACCCGTGACGGTGCCTCGATCCCGATGGCAGAAGACAACCGGGATTACGCCGCCTATCAGGAATGGCTCGCCGCTGGCAACACGCCTGACCCGGCTGATCCGATTGACTACATGGGCAACCTCCGCGCCGAACGTGACGCCAAGCTGGCGGCTTCTGACTGGACGCAGGTGGCCGATTCTCCTGTTGATAAGACTGCATGGGCTACTTACCGGCAGGCGCTCCGTGATCTCCCGGCGAACACCGCCGATCCCGCTAATCCCACCTGGCCGCAGGAGCCGAAATAATGTCTAAGGTCGCACTCACCGGCAATGCAAGCGGCACCGGCACACTTACCGTCGCTGCTCCCAACACAAATTCAGACTACACTCTAACGCTGCCAGAGTTGACAGGCACGATTGTGTCTACAGACGCCAGTGGCAATGTGGGTATTGGTACCTCGAATCCGGAAACGAGGCTTCATGTATTTGATTCAGGTAACGCTTATTCACGGTTTACCACAACCAGCTACACCACTGGTTTCGACGTTGGCATTACGTCAACGGGGATCACGCAGAACTGGAACCGCAACAACACAGATTGGCGTGTTGCCACTAATAACACAGAAAGTATCCGGGTCACAAGCGGTGGGAATGTTGGTATTGGTACAAGTTCGCCCGGATACTTGCTTGATGTAGCTGGTAATGCTCGTTTGAACGCGTCATCGAATCCGACTTTACGTTTTGCAGAAGCGGGAACGGTGCGTGGATTGATAACTTCTTCTAGCAGTATTGGTCTTGGTTTTGAAACTAATGGAGCATTGCCTCTTAGGTTTGTTACCAATGGTTCAGATCGTATGCTTATCAACAGCACCGGCACCTTTCGTATTGGAACTACAACAGGAAACGCCGACGCACAAATGACGATTTACGGCGGTTCAACTGATTCTTCTCCATGCTTGGAACTTTTTAAGGGATCGGCGACTAATACAACCGCACAAGTATTCATGAGGTTCCAGACAGCCCTAACCGGTACACCTGCTGCAAGCGGAAGCATCACGGCAAATGGAGTATCATCAGCTACTTTCACAGCGTGGTCTGACAGAAAGCTGAAAGAAAACATTGTTGATCTTTCTCCGCAGCTTGAAAATATCTGCAAATTAAAGCCCTCTGAATTTGACTTCATTGGTTATCCTGAAGGCGAGGGGCATCAAATAGGCTTTATTGCTCAAGATATGCAGGAAGTTTATCCAGATGTTGTTTCTGAAGGGGAGAACGGAATGTTGCAGATTAGCGGATGGAGCAAAACAGAGGCGAGGCTTGTTAAAGCAATCCAAGAGCAACAGAAAATTATTGAAACCCTTGAGGCTCGCGTAGCCTCACTAGAAGCCAGCTAGGAGACAATAATGGCTACTTCTTACACTTGGTCCTTTTCCCAGTTCGACACTGCTAATTCTGACGACGGTTTTACAAACGTAGTAAAGACCATTCATTGGCGTCTCGATGGCGTTGACGGCCAATATGCCGCTGGCGCATATGGCACTGCTGCTCTAGGCGATCCTGAAGCTGGCAGCTTTATCAACTTTGATGACCTGACGGAGCAGTGGGCCATCGACGCGGTGAGCGAACAGCTTGACGTTGTGGCCGCTAAATCTGCCATCGACGTTGAGATCGAAGCGCAGCGGAACCCCCCTATTGTGCCGAAGAAACCTCCGTTTGCCGGGGCGTAAATATGAACGATCCTAAGACAGCAGTTGACGTTGGAGCAGCAGCGGTAGCCGGTTTATCCTGGGCACAGCTGTTGCCCAACCTTGCAGCAATCCTGAGCATCATCTGGTTTATCATTCGTATATGCGAAACCCGAACTGTTAGAAAGTGGTTCAAAAAGGATGATTGATAATGTGGTATCTATACGTTATAATTATAAATATAACTATGGGTATTACTGAGTATTCTGTTTCAGGTCCTTATACATCACATAGCTTATGCCAATCACAGGCAGAAAAGATAGAGCAATTTGTAAGTAATTCTAAAGAACTTAGGCTAAGAGAACTTAATTGCAAACTCAAGGAAAGACGGGTTTAAGATGACTGTAGAATCTGCATCCTATATCAACCAGCTGAACAGCAGCTACCCAACCGCCAGTGATAACATCTCTGAAGGCGACGATCATCTTCGGTTGATTAAGAGCGTTCTGAAGACCCAGTTTCCTAACATTGGCAACGCTGCTGTAAACCCCACGGCTACGCAGTTTAACAAGCTTGGTTTTGAGCCTGGAACTGTTGTTATGTGGGCTTCGGTCTCCACACCTACTACGCAGACCATCAGCGGTATTAATGACTGGTTGCTCTGCGATGGTTCTGCCTATAGCACCACTACCTATGCCACTCTCTACGGTGTTATCGGCACCACCTTTGGCACCTCTGGGTCAGACTTTAAGGTTCCTGACTTCCGTACTTATTTCCCAGTTGGTGTAGGTGCTGGCTTTGTTTTGGGTACCTCTGGTGCTGCCAGTGCTGCTACTGGTACTGATACTCTCAAGTACATCCCCATGAACTTTTTGATCAAGACCTGAGCAATGATTGATTATCGTGGCGAAAAGTTTTCTGGCTACAACAAACCTAAGCGTACGCCTGGTAAGTCTAAGAAGTTTGCCGTGCTTGCCAAGCAAGGTGATCAAGTAAAACTTATCCGATTTGGTGATCCGAATATGAGCATCAAAAAGGATCAACCGGCTCGCCGCAAGAGTTTTCGAGCGAGACACAAGTGCGACACCAGTCCTCCCGGTAAACTTACCGCTAGGTACTGGAGTTGTAAAAAGTGGTAATGCAGAAAGGACAAACTATGTACGGTAAGAAATCTTCCAAGAAGTCTATGGGTAACCGCCCGGTTCCCAGCAAAGGTGGCAACAAGTCTGAAGCCTCGATGAAGAAGGGCGCGAAGGGCAACCGCTGCTAATATGAATTCTAAAGAAAAAGCCGTTCAAGCCAAGCTTATTTTGAACAACGAAGTATTCAAAGAAGTATTGGACAACCTTGAACATTCTTTATTTGTCGAATGGAAAAGTTCTGATTCGACTATAGCCAGAGAACATTGTTGGTACAAGATTGACGCTTTGATTTCTATTAAAGAAGACCTGTTGGCGTTAATCCACAACGATCAGATAGAAAACAACGAAAGGTAGGATATTTAGATGAGCGACACCCAGACCAATCCGGCAACGGAAGTCGAACCCAAGCAGCTCTCTATGCTTGATGTCATGTTTGGAAGTGATGCCACTAATCCAGAACAAGCATCAGAAGTTACAGCCAGTGAGCCAGAGGCGGTAGAGGAAGAGGCCCTTGAAGAAGAGGTCGAATATACCGAAGCCGATGAAGGTGAGCCCGGCGAAGAGTACGAGGTAGAAGCAGAAGAGGACGATCAGGGAGACCTCCCACAGACTTACACTGTAAAAGTAGACGGTCAAGAATTTGAGGTTAGCCTAGACGAACTCCGAAACGGATACCAGAGGCAGTCTGACTATACCAGAAAGTCTCAGGCGATTGCCGAACAGCGTAAGGCTTACGAAGCCAATCTACAGGCTGTCCAGCAGGAGCGTGAACAGTATTCTCAGGTTCTGGACAATATGGAGCAGTACCAGAATCTGGAGATTCAGAAGTATAACGAAATCGATTGGGTTTCTCTTAAAGAGAACGATCCGATGGAGTATATGGAGAAGCGTCTGGAATATCAAGATGCCCGTGAAAAACAGGCACAGATACAGGCCGAACAGCAGCGTATGTACGACCAGAACCGTCGTGAGTTTCAGGAAGTAGTTACTCGCAAGGTTCAGGAAGAAGCAAAGGCGCTGACAAAGGCTCTCCCGGAATACGCCGATCCTTCATCCAGTCTCAAAAACGATCTTAGGAACTATGCCCTAAGCCTTGGTTTTTCGGATAATGACATTAACGGAATCACCGATCACCGCGTTGTCTTGGTTTTGTACAAAGCTATGATGAACGACAATGCTGCGAAAAGCTCCGTTAAGAAAGCAAAGCCGATTCCCAGGGTTGTGAAGTCTGGAACCCCCGAAAGCAAAAATCAGAAAAGCCGTAGGGAAATGCAGTCTAAACGAGAGAGGCTGGCTAAAACTGGTAATGTCAGGGATGCCACAAGCGTTTTTCTGGATTTGTTAGACAACCCTAAATCTAAACGATAGGAGTACAACATGGCACAGCCTACTGGTGTATACGTTACTTACTCCGCAGCTGGTCTGCGCGAGGACTTGGAAAATGTCATCTATGACATTAGCCCGACCGAAACCCCGTTCATGTCGATGGGCGGTCGCATGGATGCGATTGCGGTCAACCACGAATGGCAGACGGACGCTCTTGCTGCCGCGTCTGGCACCAACTACAACGAAGAAGGTGCTACGCTCACGGCTGCTGAACCGGCTGCTACCACCCGTCTTGGCAACATCTGCCAGATCAGCCTGAAGACCACCCTGGTCTCCGGTACTCTCGACGCGGTCTCTAAGGCTGGTCGTCGTGAAGAGCTGGCTTATCAGATGACCAAGCGCGCCAAGGAACTGAAGCGCGATATGGAAACCTCGCTGGTTGGTGTCAACCAGTCGAAGACCGCCATGTCTGCTGACAACACTGTCCGCAAGCTTGGTTCTCTCCCCGCGTGGGTTGATACCAACGTCAGCGAAGCTGGCGATGCCAGCACCCCTGGCAACGGTACGGCTCGTACGGATGGCACTCAGCGTACCTTCACGGAAACCCTCCTGAAGTCTTCGATCCTGACTGCCTACAACAACGGCGCTGACATCAAGTATCTGATGATGGCTCCGTCTCAGAAGCAGACCTTCTCGACGTTTGTCGGCGTTGGTGCTACGGGCGGTGCTTCGAACCGCATCGAAGCGGCTGATCAGCGGATCATCGGTGGCATGGATGTCTATGTCTCCGACTTCGGTGAGATGGCCGTTGTGCCGAACCGCTTCCAGCGTTCGCGTGATGTCTGGCTGCTGGACCCGGATTACTACGGCGTTGCGTACCTGCGTCCGTTCTTCCAGCGTGAAGTTGCTTCGACCTCTGACGGCGAGCAGCGGGCGATCATCGCTGAGTACACCCTTGTCGTCAAGAACGAGAAGGCCCTCGGCGCTGTCTACGACTTGTCGTAGTCTTAAACTACGGGGAGAGGGCTTTGGCTCTCTCCCCATTTAAGAGGTTATCATGGACAGTCCTATTAAGACCAAGTTTAAGTATGACCGATCCGAAGACAACATGATTGTCAAGTCGGAACAAGATGTACAGCCGTTGCTTGAGCTTAACAAAAAAGAACTCAATGGTGATTCGCCTTATGGCGGTGTAGAGCGCAACGGTATGCGAAAGGTCGCCAGTATTCCGCTTATTGTTATTGAGAAATGGAAGCGGGAGCTAGGCGTGGATGTTTTCAACAAGGACCATATGCCCAAGGTGAAGCAGCTTCTGAACGATCCTGAGTGGCGCTGGCTCCGTACTCACGAAAGCAATCTCTAATGGGTCTGGCAAATTATACAGAACTGAAAGCTAGTGTTGCGGATTACCTAAATCGCAATGATCTAACTTCGCGCATTCCTGACTTTATCACTCTGGCCGAAGGTCGCCTTAACCGGGACATTCGCGCTAGGGTTAATTATGTTAGGGCAGAGACCAGTACCACCAGCGGTCAGGCTTTTTATAATTTGCCTAGTGATCTTATCGAGCTTCGTAACGTAACCTATGATACGTCTTCAAATAGCTATGCTCTTGCGTATATGTCTCCTGAGTCTGCCAGCAGGGAGTATGGTAGCTACACCAATGGCTCTCCGAAGGCTTACTCTAACTTGGGTAAGAACATTAAAGTATGTCCGACTCCTGACGGAACGTATACGCTGGGCATTAACTATTATCAGAAGCTTACTCCGCTTTCTGATTCAAACCTGACCAATAACATTCTCTCGGAGTTTCCAAACCTGTACCTCTATGGTTCTTGCTTGGAAGGATCGATTTACCTAGACGATAACGATCAGGTTCAGCGTTTTGCTCAGCTGTACAGCAGTGGCCTTACGGATGTTAAAACTGCTGAGGATGCTGCTCGCTACAGTGGAACAGTATTGTCCATGACTGTGCAGGGCGATCCTGGCGGTCTTGTTCGCAGGGGTGCTTAGCCTATGGCTACAAACTGGCGTATAGATAACTTCTGCATTGTCCAAGAGGACGGCGGAAACATTCTGACAGAGGCTGATTTTTACTTAGCTCAGGCAGAATACAACGCTACCGAATGGACCAAAGATACGAGCAGCGGCGATGGCTAAAGAACTATACGACATTAGCGGGATACAGACTGCGTTCACTCTTAACAGAGACCTGTCTCCGTATGATATGCCGCCTCAGTACTTCAGCGATGGAGAAAACATCCAGTTCAATCGCAGGGGTGCTGGATCGTGCTTAGGTCATCTACAGGTTCTCGGAACCCCCTCCGCTGCTCCCTATTGGGCTATCAGCTGGGACAAGGGTGGCACTGACCTTTGGATTTACGGAACGCTGACAAACTTGTACAAGATTGACGGCGTGACGCACAGTGATGTGACGCGAAGCTCTGGCGCTTATACCACTTTGTCTGGGACTACCAAGAGCTGGTCCGGTGGTGTGCTGGGCGGTGTTCTGGTAGTGACTAACGGTATCGACGTACCGCAAAGCTTTACGCAGGGTGGCTCCCTGTTTACTGACCTTCCTCAGTGGCCCGGTACGTTGGTCTGTCAGACAATTGTGCCGTTTAAGAACCATTTGGTAGCTCTTAATCTAACAGACAGCGGAACTGATTATCCTTTCAGCATTCGCTGGAGTGATGCTATTCCAGAAGGTGCTATCGACAATGGTGCTGACACTTGGAATACAGCAAGCACCAGCTCAGAGTCTGCTCAGGTTACTCTGGGCGGTACGCCTGGTCACATTCTTAACGCTTTGCAGCTTGGGAATGAGTTGATCGTTTATAAGGAAGATAGTGTGTACGCTCTGACCTATGTGGGCGGTGCGTATACTTTTAGCGTAAAGGAAAAGTTTAAGGATACTGGACTGTTTTCTAAGTTTGCAGTGGTGGACCTTGGCGATAACCGCCACGCTATGCTTTCCACAAACGACTTTGTAATCCACAACGGTAATAGTTTGAAGAGCGTTATCACTGACCAGATGAAGGTATTTCTCTTTGGCGAAATCGACTCTACTTACTACTATAAAACTTTCTTGGCGCACAATAAAAACAATAGTGAAGTCTGGATTTGCTATCCTCAAACTGGCGCTACAAATGGCTTTCCTAATAAAGCGCTAGTTTGGAACTACGTTGATAACACTTGGGCTGTCCGTGATCTTCCCAGCTGTAACTTTATTGCCAAAGGTCTTGTCAATCCTAACCTGACAAACACTTGGGCAGCTTCGTCGGATACCTGGAATACCAACATTGTAAACTGGGCGCGTCCTGAGTTTAACCCGGCTGTCGAGTCTCTGCTGGTGTGCGGAACCAATGATACTAAGTTTTATCTGGAAGATAAGGGCCTAACCTTTAACGGCACCTCGTTTACCAAGCGGCTAGAGCGGTTTGGACTACACGCTGGAAAGACTACCAAGACCAAGAAGATTACAAAGTTGATCCCCAGGTTTGAAGGTACGGGTAGTATTCAGATCAGCGTTGGCGCTGAGAACGATCCTTACGAGGGCGTTACTTACGCTGATCCAGTAACTTTCACTATAGGTCAAGATTATAAAGTAGACTGTCGAGTACGGGGAAGGTATATTGCAGTAAAGTTTGAAAGTACTACAGACAACGAGTTTAGATTGTCTGGCTATACTTTTGAAACTGAAGTGGCTGGTGACCGATGACCAGAGAATTTCTTAGGTTTACTCCTACGATTGCTCCGGCTGACACCGATTCTATGCCCCGGTATCTTGACGAAACATTTGAGAATATCCGGGCTGTGTTGGAACTGCTGAGAGATGGTCATATAGACGTTACCTATGCCGCTCCTGACAAACCAAGCCAAGGTGATATTAGATATGCTGATGGCACAAGCTGGAACCCAGGCTCCGGAGAAGGAATTTACTTTTACGACTCCGGTGGCTCATGGGTTAAGCTATAAACTCTGCAATCCTGATCATCCAGACTTCAAGGCAAAACTGGCACACTGTTGGGACTATCTTGAAGCCGCTGTGCGAAAGGGAAACGACGAGCTTGTTCGTACAGAAGATTTAATCAAACGGGCTTTAGGCAAGCAGACAGACTTCTGGGTCTCCGTAGACGAAGAAGGCAAAATAGTAGGTAGCTTCATCATAGGTTCAGTCAGCTACCCATCAGCCACAGGTATCTATTCTGAGTCGTGCGCTGGCACGTTTGTTTTTACAGATATGTTTCCAATGGTGGAACAGTTTTATAAGTCTCTGGGTTTTTCGTTTGTGGAAGTTGTTGGTCGTAAGGGGTGGGAAAGAGAACTAGCCCCTATGGGTTATAAACTAAACTACGTTTCTACATACAAAAGGATTTGAAAATGGGCGGTATCTTTAGTCCTCCTTCTCCAACAATTGTTCAGACTCCCTATCAGTCTGCCACTACCGGCTCTTCGGAAATTAAACCGTATGCTCCGGTTGTTCCGTATATTGAAAGAATGTTGCCTTCAATTCAGCAGACCTTTACTGAAGCGCCGCAGCTTTATACCGGCTCTTTGGTACCTGCCACGACGGAAGCACAGAAGCAGGCGCAGCAGATGTATATGGACCTTGCTCAGTCGGTAGCTCCAGGATTGACCGCTGCTACTCAGGCTGGGTTTGGCGGACTGCTCCAGACCGCACTGACGCCAGCCGAGCAGAGCCAGCTTTATCAGACGCAGGTTGGCACCATTGCCCAGCAGGCCCGTCAGATGACCGAGCGAGACAAGCTACAGGCTCAGCAGCAGGCTATTGACGCTGGGCAGTATGGTCTAGGCTCCACGGCTCTGGGAGAACTGGAGACCCGCCAGCAGCAGGCTCGTCAGGAAGCGGCTCAGACCGCCATGTCTCAGGCTTATCAGGCTGCTGAAGCTCAGCGTATTTCTGCTCTTTCAAGCATTCCGGGCTATGCTCAGAATGTCATGGCTGCTGCTATCACTCCTGCCAGCCTTTACGAAGCCGTTGGCGCTCAGCAGCAGGCTCAGCAGCAGGCAGAGCTTAGCGATGCTGCTCGACTGGCTCAGCAGCAGCAGGAAGCCAAGCGGGCGCAGCTTGTCACTCTGTCTAACCTCTTTGGCGGCTTGGCTGGTCTTGGCAGTTCGACGCAGATGCAGCAGACCACTTCTGGCTACGGCTCTCAGGCGTTTGGCGGTGGGCCAAGTCCGTTTATGCAGATGGCACAAGCTGCTGGCACTATTGGAAGTATGTTTGCGAAGCCATCGGCATCCGACATTCGCCTCAAGACAGACATAAAGCGCGTTGGCAAGTTGCCTAATGGTCTTAATGTCTATACTTGGGAATGGAACGAGGAAGGCAAACGAGTGGCCAAGGATCAGCCGACGATGGGCGTCATTGCTCAGGAAGTTCTTGAAGTTCTTCCGGAAGCTGTCACGAAAGGCTCTGACGGGTACCTGCTGGTCAACTACGGCAAGGTCTTGGAAGAAGATGCGCTGCGGGGAGACAACTGATGGGATTTACTTTGGAAAGTATCGGAAGTGGAATTTCCGACGCATACTCGTCTGTTACAGAAACAATTGACAAGTACACCTCTGGACCAAATATGTTTAAGTTCTTAGATGAAAATCCAGAACCAAAATTTGATGATTACGAAACTGCTGAGGACTATGAAGATGCTTTACAAGGATGGAGTATGCGAAAAAACGAGGCCGAAGCTGCTGACGCTGCGTTGCCCAAGTCCCAACGTGCAGCAGAAAAACTTAAACTAGAAAAACCCGCTCCGGGTGTTCCTGGCGGAACTGGCCCAGGTCCTATTTCTATGCCTACTGGTCAGCCGAGCTATGGAGCAATCAAGTCTCCGTATGAGATTGTTAAGCGTGGTCTTGGGACGAGTGATTTGACAAAGCTGCTTATGGATTCTCTCAAGGCACAGGCTAGGGCTAGGGTTACTAGTATGTCTGCTCCGAGAATTCGCGGACTTTTGGGTTAGGAGATAATTATGACTTACATCCCAAGGAAGTTTTCATCTGGGCAAGAAATGGCCCGCCAGCGGGCATTAGAACGCGCAGAGAGAGAGAAGCAAGCCTCAGAAGCATCTTGGGCCAATTTGCCTAGTGTTGATATGGCTCAGCAAGATTTCGCCGCAAGAATTCAAAATGAGCTTATGCAATCTCAGCGTGACCCTCGCTATCAGCTTGGGCTTTTGGCTCCAGCTGCCGCACCCGCTGCCGCACCCGCTGAAGCTCCTGCTGCACCGCAGCCGAAAACGCCGTATCCTGATCTTGGGCAAGCTTCGGTAAACGCAGGTATGCAAGCTGGTCAACAGCGTGAACAGCTTGGTCTGTTTGGTAACATGATCAGCAACATCTTTGACAACCCTACAATTGGTCGTGCGGTTGATCGTTTGCTGGAATACTCCATGCGCCCGGAAGCTCAGCCGACTGGTCCGGGCGATACGTTTATCTCCCAGTTGGCCCGTGGTGCCTACGGTACGCGGCAATCTGAGCTTGCTGCAATTGCTCAGAGACAGGCTGTTGCTGACAAAATCAAATTGGAAGAAGCCAAGGCTGGTGCCAAAGCTGCACAAGCCGGTCAAATTAAGCCGACGTATTCTGATCTCACAAAACTAAGGGATAGTGCGAATAGTTATAAAACAAGTATTGAGGCTTTGTCACAGCTTCGTGAATT
>Ga0222715_10003594_pt1 | contig 13770 bp, 7 predicted proteins | sample C33_9DmetaG_FD_165056 | JGI IMG/M metagenome (GOLD analysis project Ga0222715, IMG submission 165056) | Estuarine water microbial communities from San Francisco Bay, California, United States - C33_9D | ecosystem: Environmental > Aquatic > Marine > Unclassified | place: USA: California...
ATCGTGCCTACGCATACCCGTGTAGGAATGAAAACACACACACCACACACGTGCGCGCGACCGACCGACCGACCGACCGACCGACCGACCGACCGACCGACTCCACATACACAAAGACCAAGAAAGCCATGAATGTGTGCACATCATCGTCGTCGTCGTCGTCGACGCATCGTCGTATATATCGTATAGTGCGTCACAAACACAGCCATCACGGCGTCGTCAGGCGCACGACCACTCGTCGTCGATGGTCTCTCCCACTCTATATATAATACGCACGCAATCGCCCATGTAAAGTCGCACACGAGTCGGACTCGCGCGCGAGATCCCACGCCCGCGCGCCGCGGCGTCGGTCGTTGCCGCACTGCGCGGCGTCGGTCGTCGTCGTCGTGCGGGGCGCGGCGCGACGCGAGGGGGGCGACGCGAACGGCACGGCGCGAACGGCGCACCGCACATTTCGTCTATTTCTGTCGATCGACGACCGGTGCGCGAGTCGCGCGAGCGCGACGACCATCCCGCGAGGACGGCGCGCGATTGCTTGCCAGGGGACGCATCGGTCCATCGGTCCATCCATCCATCCATAGGGCGTGGTGCGCACGACGCGAGGTACGCACGCGCGACGCGAACGCGCGACGCGAACGCGCGCGAACGCGTACTATATCGACACATATAGTCGCGCGCGTGTCGGCGCGGCGCGGACGTCGCGACGACGACGACGACGGCGGCGGCGCGCCATCCATCATCATCATCGGCCGCGTGCCGGCGATGTGTCGACGTCGCGGGATTCGCCGCGCGCGTCGGTCGCGCGACGTGCGCGCGACGCGCGCGAGGGCGCGACACCCACCGCGCGAGGATGTCGATGCGCGTAGTCGCGCGCCGCTCGCGCGCGGGCGTCGCCGGCGCGGGCGTGGACGTCGGCGCGCGCGGTCGGCGCGAACCCCACGCGCGATGGGTGTCGGCGGGGTGATAATATCCTGAGATTTTGTCCCCGAGACATCGCGCGCGCGAGCGGCGATAAAAGGTGATTGGTCGTGGGTTGATTTTGACGGTTTTTTTTGTGTCGTTCGTGTGCGCGAATATTCATATATAGACAACAGGGTGTGTAGCACGACAATAGGGCGAACGGGTGCGCGGGGCGACATGGCGAACGAGTCGGCGGGGCGCGCGGCGTTGTTGCCGGGCGTCGCCGGGAAGCGGTGCGCGCACTGTAATACGCACACGACGCCGTTGTGGCGTAATGGACCTGATGGGCCTAAGACGCTGTGTAACGCGTGTGGTGTGAGGGATAATCGACGACACGCCAAGGCGAATCGTGTGGTGAAGCCTGGTGGGGGTGGGGGGGGCGTCAAGGCGACGTCGGGGAGTAAGGCGAGCAAGACGAGCGAGAAAAAGTCGTCGCCGAAGGGGTCGCCGAATAGTAGTAAGACGAAGAGCGCTGAATTGGCGGCGGTGAAAAAGGCCAACAAGGCGGCACAAGCGGCGCGGGATATGTTTGCGCCTAAACAGAATATTCACGTGCCGATGTTTAAGACGGTGAGCGATTACGCGTCGACGCACGCCGGGGGGTTCAAGCCGCCGACGACGTACTTGCGCGGCGACAACTCTGAGCACGCGTTGCGTCGCTTTGGGCCAGGGACGGCGGCGCCCATGTATGAAGCTTCGAATGCGGATTTCCAGTGGCTTGAGCACATGAATTCCGAACCTCTCGAAGGGGAAAAGTCGGTGTGCGCCACGACGCCGTCGGCGCAGTACATGCGCCCGGAGCACTTGGAGAAGCTTTTCGACGTGTTTGAAGAGACGTCGTGGGAGGCATCGGCGATGCTCACGCAAGAACAAGCGTGCCATGCAGTGATGGGCAACGTTTTTGCGCCCGCAAACACGCCCGAAGGTAAGATGGATGACGTTTTGCACTGGGCGTCCAACGCGCACCTCGGCGACGGGCAATTGGTCAACTTGAAGCACGAAGCCGACGCGGCGCAACAATGGTATCCGTTCGACGCGCGCGCCGCGGACGAGCGCTCGAATCAAAGCACGTCTGAAGTCGCGGGTGCGCCGCTCACTCCGAGCGAGAGCGTGGAGTTTTTACTCAAGCGCGCCACGGGGTCAGGGGGTGGAAGCGTGCGTTCGGAGACTGGGGACGACGATTCGTCGACGCAATCCGCGGATGACATCGACCGTCGCTACGACAACGCGAATCTACTTCCGTTGTCGGAAAACAGAAAGAGCAGTGATCTCGGCACCCGCGCGGGTAATACCGCCGTGGGAATGACGCGTCGCGGCGGCATCAACAGCAGCAACGGCTTCGTGAAGAAGTCGCAGCGAGGCCAAGTCGTCCGCGGCGCCCGACGGGTGCCAACCCCCCTGACTGGAGGGAAGAGTGAGCTCAAGAACGCAGTCAAAACCATTCATCAAATTAACGCAAGAATCGCCGCCGTCAATCCGCACGCGCCGAGTCTTCAGATCATTTGCAAGGTGTATCGATACTGGCTCAAGTTGCGATGGACCAACGCGGGCAAGCCCTTGCTCGCGCGTTTCGACCCCGTGCCGCCGTTGCGGTTACGAGAGCGCCCAGAGACGGCTACAGAGCGCGAACAACTCGCGTATTTATTCTGTATGAACCTCCAGGCGGTGTCGAGGCAGCAATTCGAACGCGCGGCGCGAGCCGAGCAATCTGAAGCGCAAAAGAAGCGCCGAAGACGTCCGTGCTTCAATCCCGCGGCGTCCAAACGCCGTCGTCGCATCCAAGCCGCCATGGACGAAGCCGTGGCGCGACCGCTGACGATTACGTTTGATCCTCTCGATGAGTTACTCGCGTGCGGCTGGGATGTCGTCGAGTACGATCCGGAGGAGCGCGTCGCTGATAAACGCGCGCCGGCGGCCAAGCGACCGCAACATCGCGAGACGCCGAGTAAAAAGGTGAAGCGCGAATCGTCGGTGACGACACCGCGCGCGACGCCCGTCAAGGTATCTGTCAAGTGCGAAGATCAAGACGAAGACGAAGACGAAGACGAAGACGAAGACGAACCGCCGCAGGCTGACCTCAAGTCTCCGATGGGCGCCGCGGCGGCGCGCGCGGGCGCGTTGATGAAGAACATTGTGTCATCCGTCGGTACGGCGTTTGGTTACGGTGGCAAAAAGTGTGATATGATTAATGGGGAAATGGGGGGAATGGATGGGATCCATAGCGCACCGCTCTCGCCATCGACGCCTAAAACGCGTCGATCGACGAGACAAACGTGCGTCGGCGCGCTCGTGTGAGTGAGCGCGCGCCAAAAAACATGAGAGCGATTGAGCGCCGAGCTACTGTTCGTAGCGCGCGAGAATCACGAATCGACGGGTATCATAGTTTGGAACTTTTAGGAACGCAAATTTTGAAATTTACTTGAACTCTTTTGCGTATTACACAACTCTGCACAAATCTAATCCACATCAAATCGCCGTTTCGACGCGTTGCTATTCAGTCATTGGCGTGGGCGCGATGCGCCTCGCCTGCGTCGCCGCCCCCGGCGCCGCTGTGTCTTCTACCGCCGGCTTCGAGCGCACCGGCGCTTGCATTACTGGCATCGACGTTGGTTTTTGCGCCAATCGCTCGACAGCCGCAGAGACGCGCGCGCCGGGCAACATGCTCGCCACGTCCGCCGGAACGTCTTCGGCGCGCGCTTGTTCTCCCAGCTCACCCGCATCAAACGTAATCAACGACGCATAGCCATCAGTCGAAGTGACAACTAAACACGTCCCGTCCGGCGACCACGCGCAATCGGTAATCGCGGCGTAGTGAATCGCGGAAATCACCGCGATCGGTTTCGTTTCATCCGTGTCGTAAATCGCCACGCCTTCCACGCCGCACACCGCGAATACAAATCGATACGGCAAATCCGTCAACACTTCACCCTCACCCGACGCCTCGTACCCATCCCTGTGCTTGTAAAACACTGGATTAAAGCGCACGCACACTGATGGGGTGTCACCACCGGGAAAGCGCATCGCCGGCGCGTCGAACCGACCTCGCGCGTAGGCAAACGTCGCGTTCGCCGGCTTCGTCGCGCCCGGTCTGGTGTACGTCCCCGCCGGGCACACCACGAATGAACCATCAGGAGACCACTCGCAACGACGAAAAAAGCTAGGCAGCGTATCGTCGTGAAATGTTGCGCCTCCGAGAGCGACGCCGTCGCTATCCGCGCCGCTCGCGCCCGCGCGACTCAAACGATAGACGCGACAACTCTTATCCGCGCTCGCGTCCACCAAATACTCCCCTCGCGGGTCGCACGCCACCCCTTGCGCGTAGTGCGAATGCGAATCAAACCTATGCGAGCTCCGCCCGCTGTCTACGTTCCACGTGATGGTGGTATTATCCACGGAGCACGACGCGAGAGCGTCCGCGTTCGTCCGCGACCAATCAACCGCCAGCACATCTTCCCCGTGTCCACGTAAGCTCTGCCGCGGCTGCCACCGCGACGAGGCGTCGTGCCAGACGATAATCTCCCCACGGTCGCCACACGTGGCCAGACGCGTGCCGTCGGGGGAGAATCGCGCGGTGTTCACGCTCGCGGTGTGGTTGGTCAAGTCTTCAACGTGGGTGACTTCGGCGACTTGAGCGTCGTCTCGCGCGGCGACGCGCCAGAGCTTGACCTCCTTGTCTGCGCCAGCGGTGGCTAATATTCCCGTCGATGGATTGAAGTCGCAGGAAAAGATTGGAAGTTTGCCGTGCCAGGCGATTTGGGGCGTGACCACGCGCATGGTCGCGAGCGACCGAGTCGCGCTGTGGCGTCGCGCGTCGAGCACACGCAAAGCAACCTTTAGAGCGACGGTGCGAACCGCACCGTGCGATGATGGCGGATGGATGATTGGAAGAAGTGCCTTCAACACGTGAATTACATATGAATAGTCTGATGAGGACTCAACTCGAAATATTAAGCTTGGGTGGCTTCTTCCGTTAATAAATAAAGCACTCTGCGGTTCGTGAGATGAATACACGTCATCTTGACGGCGCGATGGCTAAAGATCTTGACCGAGAGCATCCATGCGCTGCATGAGGTCTCGGAGCTTTTTCTCGCTGTTGTGCCGGGCATTAGGGAGCACGAGACGGAAAAAGTTGGGCAAACCGAGCGCCGGAACGGGTTGGAAGCCAATCATGGCGTCGCCCGAGCGCTGCATGCGGTCCTTCAACTTGGGCGCAACCTTGGCGATTTGTGCAAACTGTTCGGGCGTTGCGGTGTCCTTGTTGAAAGGACGAAGACGCGGCGGGACGTACCAGAAGCCGACGTTTGAGCACTGCGCCTCGGTGGCGAGCGCCCACGCGCCGGTGGTGTCGTTTTTGACTTCAGATTCGACGAATTTAGCCAACGAAAAGCACAAATCAACGAGCTCTTCCCAACCCGCGTCACCGCGGTACTTCCAGGCAAGCCATAACTTTAATGCGTCAGCCTTGCGACCGCATTGGATCGTGCGGTCGCCCAAGTCGTGTTCGGTGTTGTTCTTATCCGGCTGGAACAAGTAGTCCGCCTTGTAGGAATTCGCCGCCATGAACTGGCCGGGCTCGCGGCTCAGCACGATGGAGCACTGCAGCGGAATGCCCAACATCTTGTGCGGATTCCAACAGAAACTATCTGCGCGCTCGGCACCCTTCATGAGATGCTTATGTGCGCGAGAGACTAAAGCGGCACCGCCCCAAGCGCCATCGACGTGCAACCACACTTTGTGTTCGGCGCAGATATCCGCAAGAGCGTCGAACGGATCGTACGCACCGAGAACGGTAGACCCCGCCGTGGCACCCACGTAGAATGGCTTTTTACCAGCAGCTTTGGCATCTTCAATGGCCTTCCGAAGCGCATCAGGCAGCATGGCGCCGTCCGAGCCACAGTCAACCTTGATCATGTTGTCCATGCCCAAACCTATCATGTGCGCGCACTTCTTGTAGGAGTAGTGCGACTGCTCGGAGCAAAAACCGACATAACCGAGGGGCATGCCGGTTTTCTTGGCTTCTGGACAAGCGTTTTCACGCGCCAATATCATAGAATACAAGTTGGCGATTGAGCCGCCAGGGACGAATAAACCATCATGGGGAGGCGCCGAACCGTCGGCGTTTTCTCCGCGCCAGAGTTTCGCAACCTTGGCCAACATTGCGCGTTCGATTTCAGTTAAAATCGGCGCAACTTCGTACGTGTGAACGTTGGCATTCAGTGCACTCGACGCCCATTCACCAGCGAGCGCGATGGGATCGACACCTGCGTAAAGCTGATTCATGAACATCGGATGAGAGCTGCGCACACTTGCGCCGACAATCGCGTCAAGCGCGGTGGTAAGCTGCGCGATATCCGCACGCTCGTCCGTGCTCTTGCACTCGATTTCCACGCCAAGCTGCTTGAACTGTGTCTCAAGATCAGTTGGAGTAGCAAACTTACTCACGGACTCAGTCGCGCGAATCGAGTTGCGATGATACTCAACCATGTGCTGCGCAACTTCCTCGAGGAAACGAAGCTCTTTTTCTTCAGATTCGCGCGTCCAGAGACTGTCATCTTCCTCTTCTTCTGTAGCTACGTGATGACCATCCTTCCAAAACATCTCGTACTCGGATACTTCTTTGAGCGGCTTATCGAGGTTCTTCTCGTTGAGCCATTCATCGTTGAAAATCTTTGACAAGTACTTCACACCGCTGTCACACAACACGGTGACTATGACACCCTCTTTGATGTGGCTACTGAGCACGCGCGCAGCGTGGAGATTCAACCCAGAGCTCCCACCAAGCAAAATACCAGCAGATTCACCCACCATGCGAACGGTTCGGAAAGAGCTCGAGTCGTCGCCGCGCACCGCGCCGTCGATGACGTCAGTGTCGAGCACGCCAGGAATAGAATCCTTACCGACGCCTTCGACTTCCCAGCTCTTCGCGACGAGGTCTTCCTCAGGAATGTCATTCACGAAAAAATCCCACAGCACACTGCCTTTGGGATCGGCAAGCACAATTTTAATTGTGGGATCGACAGACTTGAGATAACGCCCCGTTCCAGTGATGGTACCACCAGTAGAGCCGCCGGCAACAAAGTGCGTCACTTTACCTTTCGTTTGAGACCAAATCTCGGGGCCGAGCGTTTTCTCGTACGCATCCGCATTATAAGGATTATCGTACTGATTAACGCCGTAATAATTCGGATTTTGAGCGCAAAGCGTAGCTTCAATGTTTTGATAGTGATCCGGATGGTCCGCGGGGACGCCGCTCGGTGCGACAATCACTTCGCCACCGTACGCTCGCATGGCATCAACCTTTTCCTTACTCGTCTTCTTATTGGTGATGACGATGTAAGGGTAACCGCGAATCGCACAAGCCATCGCAATCGCCGCCCCAGTGTTCCCGCTCGTCGCCGCCACCACAGTCATACCAGGCTTCAACTCCCCCGTCTCAATGGCCATCGTAAGAATATGCTGAGCAATGCGATCCTTAATCGACCCAGACGGATTCAAGTACTCACATTTACCATAAATCTTAACCTTCGGGTTCACACTAAACGCCGATAAATCAATCATCGGTGTCCCGCCGATGAGCTGCGAAGGCGCCACTGGTCCATTCGCGATGCGCTTATGCGTGCTTCTCCAATGCTTTTCTTCGAGTTGCTGCAAATCGCAACCATCATCAGTCTCGCATTTCGCGAGCTCTTCTAACACTTCGCGTGTCATTTCGTTCACTACGATCACTTCCGGCTGTTCTATCGCCCGAACCCGTCCGCGAACGCTTCTCCCGCGTCCGACGGCTCCGCGGCGCGCGCCTTCGCCTCTCTGTGGTACCCTAACGGCGCTCGCGCCGCGTTGTGTCGCTGCGTGAATTCTTCAGTGTTCTCCCGAGCGTCGAACGCGTCGGGGTCGTGGTGTCGTTGAGCCTTATGGAACGTTTCGTCTAGCGCCGGCACGCACTGCGACACAGGTTTTTAAACCCTCGCCTTGAGCGCGCGAAACGAACAGCGCGAGGATTGGTAACACCGCGCGCGAGTGAGTGGCGGGCGTTGAATAAATAAACACCGATCGCGCGTGTATCGCGAAGGTCCTGACGACAGTCGTCGCTCGGTGAGGCGTGGTGTGACGGTATCTGATCGTGTTTTGCCCTGAAGGTGAGGGCTAAAATAGGGGCGATAACGCGTCCAAACGCGCGCGAACGCATCGCTCGAGCATGCGGTGAGTAATGGATGGAACAATGATGATAGCAATGAAATGATAGAAATTACACTATTCTGCATTAGCAGCTTTTTGCTTTTTCCACGCGTATGCGGCTTCAAGGATTTTAAGCGCGGGCGTTTTGGCGGAAGCGTCATCCGGAAAGACGTAGTCGTAGAATTCTTCTTGACCGACTTCGTGCCCGCTGTCGTCGGTGACGGCGCGTTTGCGTTTGACACGTTTCGGCATTCTGGCTTTGACGTCAGCCGCACGGGAATACTCGCTCGGGAGAGAGTCTTCGAAGGATTTCCACGCTTCGAGGAGCATGACGCGCTCCTCCTTAGCATCCGGGGAGGACTCCTTGAGTTCTTCGAGCGCGCGTTCGTACACAGCGCGGCTGACGGATTGGCGCGTTGCCAGACGTTCATGTTCGTCGTCTTCAGCGGCCGCAGTCGCGGCGGCGATAGCGGCTTCGTCGGCATCATCTTCCACAACGACGATAGGCGTCGCCTCGAATCGAGCGTACGACATCCAAACCTTGACGTGCTTGGTGCGCTCGAGTAAGCGTTCGTAGAGCGCGCGAGTGCGTTCGCGCTCGCCCTCGGATGTCTCAAAGTCGATGTATGCCTTCCACAATACTTCAGGCATGTCCAACATCGGCTGATCGACGGCGAGCTCGAAAATCGCTCTACCGCGCTCGACTTCGCCGAGCGACCTCTCGAGTTCGGCGTATTGCACCCAGGTGGAGCAGTTTTGCGCATCAACTTCAAGCGCCTTCTCGTAGATCGTCCTACATCTATCAACATTTCCAAGTTGAAACTCGATATCGATGTATGCCTTGAAAATCTTCTCCTTGGGTGCTAATCCAATCGCCAAACCTAAGATTTTACGGCACGCGTCTAAGCGGCGTTGGCGAAGTTCAAACTTTGCCGACATGATCCAAACCTTTGAAAAAGAAAACTCGCTATGGGGAATCACCTTGAGACATGCTCGATACACCTCGCGCGTGCGCTCGGCATCTCTCGCCTCGAGCTCCTCATACAGCGCGTAGTTTATCCACAGATAAATGTATCGCTGCCAAAAGCGCTTCTCATTCGCGGGCGGTACGTTGGCGATAGCGCGCTCATACACCTCGCGTGTCTTTGCGATATCTCCAGCACTCTCCTCTAACCTAACATAATCAAACCATGTGTCGTAGTTCAGTGGATTCTTCGCCACCTCCTCTTCGTACTTGAATCTTCTTTGACCCACGACGACATCTTCGATGCCCTCACGGTTGCCATGCATCTTTTCAAACTTCATAAACTCCTTGTACACCTCTTCAGCTTGCTCTTTCGGCAAATTATCCAGCGCGAACTTGTAAATTGCCCGCGCGCGCTCAACTTCGTGGCACATCTCCTCAAACCTAGCAAACATGGTGTACAACTCACCAATGTCGGGTTCATTCTTTAAAAACTCCACCGCCGCCTCGTACACTTCGCGCGCCTTTTCTCTATCCCCAGCCGCAAATTCAAACTTCGCCCAACGTGTCCACGCCTTGACATCGGGATGCACCTGCACGTAGCGCTGGAAAATATCCCGCGCACGTGCGTTCTCCTTGTACCTTTGCTCTAGTTTTACGTACGCGTACCACGCCGGATGCTCGGGTTCCCACGTCAACCACTTTTCAAAAATCTGCCTACACGCCGCAACCTGCCCCAATGTCTCCTCCATGTGTATATACTTGTACCAAAACATATCCACTCGCGGTAGCGTCCCGCACGCGCGCTCCCATACGTTTCTCGCGTGATTCACAGCCTTGGCTTTCATCTCCATCTCCGCGTACTGCGACCAAATCGGCACCTCTCTCGAGTGATGCTCAAGCGCACGTTCCCACACACTTCTCGCCCGAGGCAAATCCCCCTGCTGCTCCTCCCATTTCGCATACCTTATCCACGCCCGAGGCTGCCAATACTCCGATCTCACGCGATCCTCAAAGTTTTTCCGTTGCTCGTACCGATACTCCCTCAGCTCATCCGCGTCGGCGATCTTACGCTTAGGCGCCTTATACACCTCCTCCGCGCGCTCACTCGCCTCACGCACGATCTGCTCCGCGGTAATCTGCACAGGTGCAGGCGCTTTATTCTTCACGCGCGTCGTGCGCGGCATGTTTGACGCCATGATTCCGCTCGCACCTCTGCGCGCGCCGTCGACAGACAATTGAAGCCCCGCGCTCGAAATGCGCGTCCTTCACCGTCTCGCGCGGCGTCTCCGCGAGCGCGAACGCACGACGCGCGGTGACGACGATGCGAGGCGCGAGGCGCGAGGCGTCCGAGGGCGTCGCGTCGCGCGCCGGCGTGTGGCGGCGGCGCGGATGCGCGCGCGACGTCGGCCCAGTCGAGTAGGGTACAGTACATGCCCATTGTGGCCTCACAGTATGTATTGTACGTATTGTGGACATGGAATGGCTATGTGTCAAGGGTACGTGCGATGCCGGTTTGGTGTTCACATCGCGCGCGGACGCGACCGCACACCGACGCGCGCGCGCGCCGTCGACTCGCGCGTGCACCGCAAGAGTTGCGTCCGTCGACTCGCGCCTCGTCGTCGTCGCTCACACGCGCGGCGACGCGCGGCGCCGCGAGCGCAGGTGTGCGCGAAACGAATTTGATTGGTTCCAACACCAAGCGCGCGAGAACGACGATCGATGACGCACCGCATGTCGTCTCCGAGCGCGCCGGGCGCGCGGCGCGGTGAGGGCGTGACGTCGTCGGCGTCGACGACGCTCTATCCTGAACGACCAGGGGAGTCGAGAGCGTTTGAGGCGGAGACAGTGACGTCGTTTCCGACGAAGTCGACGGAGTCGCGAGACGCGTACCTCGACAACGCCAAGTATTGGCTCATTTTAATCGTCGTCTGGAACCATTCGTTGCAAGATTTCTTGCGTGGAGTGGATCGGTATGAGCTGCGGGAGTGGTGCGGGGGCGATAGTGTGAATGTGTTGACGCATCAGCACGCGCGGACGGTGTATTTGGCGCTCAACGCGATCGGGATGCCGTTGTTTACGGCGATATCGGGGTATTGCTCGCGAGGATGGTTGCGCGCGGCGCGTGAGGATGAGGCATCGGCGGCGCATTTGTTGTCGCGCGTGCGAGGCGCGTCATCGTCGCTTATTGGGACGTTTGTCGGGTGGCAATTGTTTTATATGGCGATTTTGTACTACGACGTGACGCCGGCGCAGTTTTGGGCGCCCATCGGCATCACGTGGTATTTATTGGCGTTGTTCATGTGGCGAACGTCGATATTGGTATTAGGCGGTTTGAGAGATAGGTATATTTTAGCGTTTTCGCTATTCATGGGGTTGTTTGTTGGATTTACAGATACCGCCACGACGGCGAATGGCGTGACGTTTTTCGATTTACAACGCATATTCGCGTTTTCGCCATACTTTTTCTTCGGTTTGCTCGTCGTCAAGCCAAAGTATTTGGAGCAATTACACGATACGCCATATAGCCGTCGCGCACCGCAAGGGTTTATCACGCTCGTAGTGACGTATGTGCTGTTGTACATCGGTATGTACGGCACCGGGACGAAATGTTTTGACGAAGCGCAACGCTTCATCTGGACCATCGAACCGTACGGTACTTCTGAAATCTACTCCCCATTCCTTGGGTGTTTGTATCGCATCGCGCTTTATGCGGCGACGTGCGTCGTCGGTGCGGCGTTCATGTCGATCATTCCGAGCGAGTCACAAATGTACACGGCGCTCGGTCAGCGTACGCTCTATTGCTACCTTTTGCACATTCTCCTTTTGCGCGGTTACGACAAACTCATGCGCTGGACCTGGGACGACGCGCCGCTATCATTCCGCATCGTCGCCAGTGGGTTATGGTTGCCACTCATTGTCAGTCACCTCACGCTCAGCCCATACATGAACGTGTTCAAATGTGTCGTCGAACCAGATTTCGGCTCGCTCTGGCGAAACTCGCGAACGAAATCTGTGCTCTAAATTCGCAAGCCCGCTCTAGCCGTGGGACGATGTATCACAATCAAATAGCATATGTAATTAGAAATTTCAAGAGCACGAATCGTAACATATAACGACGCACGCGACGCGCAACGAATGTTGCTCGCCAGCGACAGCTCGGCGACGTTCAAAACAAGCGCGGCGAACCAAACACACGTCACACGCCTACGCGCGCCACGCGCGATCATGCCCGCGTTTGCGCTGACGAAAGATGCGAAACTTCCATCGCCAGTTACCGTCGCCGCGTGGTGTCCGACGATGGATTTGCTCTGCGTCGCCGCGAAAGATTCGTCGCTCTGCGCGTTGCGATTAAACTGGCAAAAGCTTTGGGTGCACGCGCTCGGCGACACGAGCTCGCACGACGCGTGCGCGCTAGCGTTTCGGCCAGACGGCAAAGTTATCGCCGTCGGGTACACGGACGGTAGGGTCAGCGCGCACGCGGTGGAGGATGGAGCGTCGTTGCGCGGAACGGAGCCAACGACAGGCGCGGCCAAAGATGGCAGCGGTGATGCCGACGGCGCGTGCGCGGTGACGAGCATGACGTGGGTAACGCACGGTACACCTCGCATAAGCTCCACGGCGTCTGGCTCGGGGCGGGACGGGGCGGCATATGGCAACATGGGGTCGTTTACCGCAACCGAAGTCGCGAAGGAACGCGCCAAGTCGAGCGAGATGTTTTTGCGTACAGACGGCACGAGCTTGGTCGATCACGAAGATGCGAGTGGACGTTTGAATACATTATGTATAAGCACGGCGGATGGTGGGTTCACCATGCGCGCATTTGGGATGATGCCTATCGTGCACTTTACGAGAATGTGTAGCTTCGGCGCCGAGGCCTTAGCCGCGCGAGAGGATTTATGTGGCGTCGATGCAATCGTCAAGGAGGACAACCGACCGGGAGTTAGGCGATTAGACACGTCTCATATAGCGACACATGCGCGAGAGGTGCACTTGCTGGTGACGCACGCGGCGCACGCCAAGAAGACGCTCGGGCGGTTGGAATCGATAGTCAACGAGGCGGTGAAGATGTACAATGCGCGATGGCAGAAGTTCATGAAACAGATGGACGCATTTTCAGACTCATTAGCGATGACGACAGATGGCAGAAGTGATCACTTGATGGAGGAGTTGCGGCAACGTCTCGAGACTGTGCTGGCTACAGGGACGTTTGATGAAGCGCTCGAGCACTTCTTTACGATGAGTTTTAAGATCGGACAAGTGAAGCGCATGGCAAAAGACCTCGATGCGATGTGCACTGCAGTGCACGATTTATTAGTGTCGGAAATTGCGCTCTTGATTGACGCCTTATTGTTGCGTCTCGGGTCACTGCTGGCGTTGGCTCGTCTCGGCCATCAGGCGAAAGGCATAGGTTTGGATGAGGCCCACATTGAGGAAGTCATAAAGTTGTGCGAACAATTCGCATTGTGTGTCATGGACACCGCACGTTTAGTCACGCAGCGCGCCGCGCAACTTCGCGCATTTTTTGTGTTTATCGTGCGTGCGCAAATTGTCGCAGAGGATGGTGACGCGCATGGACCGAGTCTTCCGGCGCCGCGCGTCGATTTGGTGCAATCTTTTCTCCGAGAAGTATTATGCGTTCGATCTCGTGATAGTCTTGCGACGGCGAC
>Ga0222715_10003595_pt1 | contig 13769 bp, 10 predicted proteins | sample C33_9DmetaG_FD_165056 | JGI IMG/M metagenome (GOLD analysis project Ga0222715, IMG submission 165056) | Estuarine water microbial communities from San Francisco Bay, California, United States - C33_9D | ecosystem: Environmental > Aquatic > Marine > Unclassified | place: USA: California...
CGGAAGCACAAATTTGTCTTTAAACTTTGCTGGCGTGGGTATGTCGCACACAGCAGGTACTTCCGGCAATATACAGATAAGAATACCAGATGGCGGCTTTATCAAAGCCGATGCGGAGTTGTAAAGATGAACATTACTTTAGCCAAATATCACAACAGTCTGACAACAAGCGAACAGGATTCAATCAAAGCCACAATTGACGGCACTGAAATGTTTGTACCTCTTGACCCAGCCAACCGCCACTACGCAGAAATCATGCGTCAGGTAGACGCTGGCGAGTTGACCATTGCAGATGCGGATTAATGGATGCCTTTAAGCAAGCTACAATTCAAACCTGGAATCAACAGAGAGGGTACAAACTACTCTAATGAAGGTGGTTGGTTTGATGGTGATAAGATCCGTTTTAGGTCGGGTTATCCTGAAAGTATAGGTGGCTGGCAAAGGGTTTCTAATAACCAATTCATAGGCACTGCTCGCAAAATATATGATTTTGTTACTTTAACTTCTCAGAATTTATTGTTTATCGGCACTGAAAAGAAAGTATATTTAGAAAATTCTGGCACATTTAGTGATATTACACCTATCCGCTCTACTCTTAGTTTGGGGTCAGACCCTATTAATACTTCAGGGGGAGCAGGGAGTGGTGTTATTACTGTAACAACACAAACGGCTCATGGGGCGGCTACAGGTGATTTTGTTACATTAGCCAATTTAACCGCAACAGATGGTATAACTGCGCCTCAATTAAATATCGAACATGAAATTACTTCCATCCCCAGCACTACTACTTTTACTGTAACAACAGCGGGAGCGGCTACATCAGGCACTACAGCAGGGGGTGGTAGTTCAGGCACAGCAGCATTCCAAATAGCTATTGGTATTAATACTACTATTTTAGGTTCAGGCTGGAGTGCTGGCACATGGGGTAGATTTACATGGGGTTCTGCTTCTGGCTCATTAGCTGGTTCTACTTTGCGGTTGTGGGCGGCAGATAATTTTGGTGAAGATTTAATATTTAATATTGCAGATGGTACAATTTATTACTGGGATGCGACTAATGGTACAAGCACTAGGGCTGTAGCTTTAACAAGCCTGACAGGTGCTAGTGATGTACCTGTAGTAGCTCGCAAAGTTTTAGTTTCTGATGTAGATAGGCATTGTATAGCTTTTGGTACAAACCCTATAACCGATGGCACACAAGACCCTTTGCTTATTAGGTTTTCTAGCCAAGAATCTACTGTAGATTGGACACCTACTGCTACGAATACAGCAGGTGATTTACGGCTTTCTAAAGGTAGTGAAATCATTACAGCTATACAAACAAGCCGCCAGATACTTGTTTGGACAGACCAATCACTTTACTCAATGCAGTTTATTGGTGCGCCTTTTACTTTTGGTGTTTCACTTATTGGTGATAATACTCGTATAGCTGGTCCGAATACGGCTATTGCTGTAAATGATATTGTATTTTGGATGGGTCAAGAAAACTTCTATATATATGATGGTCGTATTCAAGCTATCCCATGTACAGTGCGCGATTATGTATTTAGTGATATGAATAACCAACAATCATTTAAATTTCATGTTGGTTCTATTGCTAGTCAAACTGAAGTATGGTGGTTCTATTGTTCTTCTAGTTCATCAGAAATTGACCGTTATGTAGTTTACAATTACGGACAACAAGTCTGGTATTATGGCACATTAGTACGCACTGCTTGGAATGACCGTGCTTCTGGGTTGCGTAGTTTCCCACAAGCTACAGGTGTAGATACTTATTTGTATAACCATGAAGATGGTGAAGATGATTTCAGTACAGGTAGTGCTGTTGCGATAAATGCTTTTGTAGAATCATCTGATTTTGATATAGGTGATGGTCAACAATTTATGTTGGTAAACCGTATTATACCAGACCTAACTTTTGATGGTTCTAGTGTTAGTAATCCTGCCGCTAAATTTACTATAAAAAGTAGAGATTTTTCGGGGGATAGTTTTACAGAATCAGCTTCTGGTTCTGCAATACGCACTGCTACTTCTCCTGTGGAGCAATATACAGATAAAATTGATTTACGCGCTCGTGGCAGACAAATGGCTATTCGGGTAGAAAAAGATGCAGTTGGTGTAAGATGGAGGTTAGGCGCACCAAGGTTAGATAGCCGTGCGGATGGCAGAAGATGAGTAAAAAAGTAATCAGGCCAATACTGCCTATTGCGCCTAGTGAGTATGACCAATTTTATATTCATCAACTTGCACGAACATTAGAACAATTAATAGATGAAGTTAGGTCTGCTGATATAAACTTTCAAGGAATCCCTAGTAGTGGTTCTGCCAATGTTCTAGAAAAAGGTGATTTTTATATAGCTGATGGTGGTTTTATAAAAATAATAGAATCAGAAGAAATTTATTCTGGCAGTGTGCAAGGAACAACTGCTGTAGGAACAGTTACTATCTCGGTTGCATAGGAAAGAAAATATGGTTATGATGCAATTAGCAAATATCAGGCATTGCTACCCTGCATCTCATTTTATAAGGAAAGTAAGATGCAAGGTATAGCAACACTCCCATACGAGGTACAAGAACAACCTTTCATTCCGACAGGTGGTTTAGAAACAATGAGGTCTGCGGCAGAAATGTTAGCGGATTTTGGTCGTAATGGTGATACATACATTGTTCATGCTGCTGAAGGTGAAACAATGGTTCCAATGGAAGTATTGGATGAAAACCCTCGTTTAAAACAAATGTTGTTTACCCAAATGGAAGATATGGGTATTGAGCCTGAGCGTTATATTGTAGGTAGTGAATTAAATAGTATTAATCCGGTTACTGGTCAACCTGAGTTTTTCCTCAAAAAGATATTTAGGAAAATAAGTCGGGGTGTCAAAAAAGTCGTAAAGAAAATTGCTCCAGTAGTATTACCAATAGCTTTATCTTTTGCTCTTGGTCCGATATATGGTAGTGCGCTTGGATCTGGTATCACAACATTATTACAAGGCGGTAGTTTAAAAGATGCTGCTAAATCAGCCCTTATATCAGGTGCGATAGGTGGTGTGACTGCTGGCTTTGCTGGTCCAAAAGACTTTATGAGTAATGTAAAGTTTGCAGCAGGAAACCCATTACAAGCTGGAGCATTCCAAACAGATAAATTATTCGGCACTAAAGGTGGTATAGGTGGTTTAACTTATGATAACCCCTATAATATCGGTATGAGTGGTAGTAGTGCAGGTCAAGTAGCTCAAGCTAGTGCAGCTGATACTGCTGATAAAAATGCGTTTATGACAGAAGGTGATAATCCTGTTGTCGCAAGAAAAGCTCAACTTGTAGATACTACTGCTGGTGCTGGAATTGATAAACCCCCTCCAGAGCCTAAATCATTTATGGAAAAATATTTGTATGACCCTAAACCAAATGTTGCATTACCAGATGGAGCATCTAATGTAACTAATCCAGCTTCTGGTGAAGGTTATTTAGAAAGTATCTTTAGCCCAAGTCGCTCTAGTATCACACAAGGTGGACAAGCTCTTGAAGCGGGTGCAGCTGAAGTAGCTAAACAAAATCAAATTTTAGCAGGAGCAGGGAAAGAAGCATTAAGTGAAAAAGCAGCGAATGAGTTATTGATGTCTACTGCAAAAGCAGCTGAAACAACTGCTCCTGGTTTCTTAACAAAAGCTGCGCCTAGTTTATATGCTGCAGGAGCAGCAGGAACAGCGGCTCTTGCTCTCACTTATAAAGATGATGATGATGATGGTGTAGATGACAGTACAGGGTTAACTTTAGATGAGTATAAAGCTCAATACCCTGATAGGTTCTTTGATGATCGTTTCTATGGTGATAACCCTTACTACCAAGATCCTACATTCTATACTCAAAACCCAACGTATGCCGCAGGGGGTGGGGCAATTAATGGTCCTGGAACACCAACCAGTGATTCTATACCAGCTATGCTAAGTGATGGTGAATTTGTTATGAATGCAAAAGCTGTCCGTGGGGCGGGTGGTGGTGACCGCAGGGCTGGCGCACAAAGAATGTATGATATGATGCGTTCCTTGGAAAGAAGAGGTTAAGAATGGCTACCGAAACGGTAATTACCAGAGAAGCCCCCGAAATTGAGGCTTACAAACTTGGCCTTATGGAGCAAGCTAAAGCTCTGACGAGTGCGCCTCCGACTGGAGGGCAACCAGCTATTACCTCACAAGGTATGACGCAAGCACAAACAGATGCGTTAAATGCTGCTTCCACTGGTTTAGGTGGCTATCAATCTTATTTAACTGATGCCGGAACTACACAAGGTTTAGGTCTTGCTGCTTTACAAGGTTCAATGGGTGCGCCGACACAAGCACAAATAGATAATTATATGAATCCGTATCAGCAATCGATACAAAATGAAATTACTCGTGCTTTTGATATGCAACGGTCACAAATGGGTCAGCAAGCAGCACAAGCAGGAGCATTTGGTGGTAGCCGTGCGGCTGTTCAACAAGCTGAGATAGGCCGTAATGAAGCTGCGGCATTAGCAAAATCTCAAGCTGATAATTTTTTACAAGCACAAGCTGCCGCCCAAAATGAACTGGGTAGGAATTTAGCAGGAGGCCAAGCATTAGGTCAACTCGGTTTACAACAAGCAGGAATAGGCGAATTAGCTACTAAATTAGGTATAGCTGATCAATCAAACCTATTTTCACTTGGTGAACAACAAAGAGGTATACTGCAAGCAGGGGATGAAGCGGCTCGTCAAACCCAAATGGCTCAGATTTTCGAGCCTTATCAACGCCTTGGTTTTTATGGTGATGTATTGCGGGGTGCGCCTAGTACTCAATCTACAATCACACAAGCAGCAGCACCAAACCCCAGTATACTAAATCAATTGATTGGTGCGGGAATAGGTGGGTTGAGCTTGTATGGTGCAGCAGGGAAAGCGTTTAGTTAATGGATCCAGTATTACAGAGAGCAATGTTTAGTGGACAAGCCCCCCAAGTCCCACAAGCTGCTGGGACAGGTATTACTTCTGGGTTAGAAACCACACCTGAGCAAGAAGCTGAAATGGAAGGTACTCTAGCTGAGATAGCTGGTGGCCTCCAGAGTATGAATGATGATATTGATAATGCTGAAGATTATGTAGGTATTATGAATGCTATCCGTGGTGATGATCAAAGTATTGAACAACGACGTAGTGAGTTAGCTGGTTATATTGGTAAAGAAGATGCTGGTAAAACACCAGAATCTGCGCTTACTCTTATACAGCCCTCCCTTACTTTACTAGACTCCGCTGACCAAGACTCTCAGGGAGGGGGTGGGGCTATTGCTGATGATGGTATTATGTCTATGCTTGGTGAGTTAGGTAGTCAGGGTGCAATGCAAGGTGCTGCTGATGCAATGCAGGGTGGTCAGCCTATGCAAGCTCCTGGACAAGGTGAAGCTATGGCTCGTATGGCTATGGGTGAACAACCTGTAATGCGAGAAGATGGGTCGCCACCTACAGGTGAAACAAAATTCCCATCTGGTATGAATTTATCTACTTTAGAAACATTACAGGGTCTTGTTCCTGAAGCTACTACATATGACCAAAATCTTAAATACTATAAAGATATATTAGGTAGTGATAAAACAGGGTATGAGTTAAATCCTTATATAGCTGGATTAAATCTAGCTGCTGCTGTAGCTAATGCACCGAAAGGTGAGTTAGTAAGCTCTGTTCTTGCTCCTGAAACAATTAAAGCTGTAAGTGATCCTATTTTGCAAATGGCTCAAGCTAAAAGCAAAACTGAACAAGCTGTAAAATTAAAAGCAGCAGAAGCTACAGCAGCAAGTAAGACAGCTAAAGCTAAAGCTGAGTCTGACTTATTATTAAAGGTAGCACCTGATCTACTTAAGATCCCTGATCTCAAAACTTTTGGTGATGCAACGATTGGTTATTATGCTGTTGACCCAGCTAATCCTAGTACACCTATTACATTAAGAGAAGGATTGGGTCGTAAAAAAGATATATTCGGTAATAAAACTTCAGGGTACGGTTACTTAGATGATAATAATAAATATGTTTCAGTAGTAACTGGACAGGGCGAGTCTCCTAAAATATTTGGTGATTCTGAGTTTGGATATTTTTACTTAGATGATAAAGCTGCTGTACAGACTGCAAAAGCAGGATCAGGTAAGGCAAATCAAATATTTGGTAATGCTACTACAGGATATTTTGCTTTTGACCCTAGTACAAACTCAGCTACTAAAATCGAAGGAGCTGAAGGTACAGGGGTACAGCCACCTGAGTTTATAGCACTTATGGATAGATATAATTCAGCTTCTGCTATTGTAAATAATACGCAATCAAGTTCGGCAGATATAGCAAAAGCTAAAAATGAGATGGGATTCTTATCTGATAAACTCACAACTAAAGATCCTGAGTTTACCACCCTTATGAATACTAAAGCAGATTTGATTTACAATCAAACAGCGGGTACCGATAAAGTTAAAGCGGAAGCGCGAGATGCGTATGTAGCAAAATCTATTGATGCTTTTATTAGAGGTAAAACAACTGTTGCTGCTAATTACAATCCTAATGAAGCACTTGATAAAACATTCTCTGAAATGTTCGGCAAACAAATAACTGAGATTCAAGAAGGTTCAGCACAAGCTGATAAGTTAGCTGGTATGTCTGACATGGCTGTAATAGCAGGACAAAATTTCACTCCAGGAGCTTTTGCAGAAACACGTTTGCAAGTTACAAAAATGATGGATGCTGTAGGTGGGCGTGAAGCTGTAAAAACTTTATTAGGCGAAAATAGATATAACTCTTTCTTTGGAGCAGATGGCTCTACCAGAAATGATGTAGCATCTGGTGATATTTTAGAGGCTATAGGTTCACAATTTGCAATCTCATTTGCTGCGAGTTTCCCTGGAAACCTGAACGAGTCAGAAGTTAAATTAATTAAAGATGCTGGTCCGAGCCTAATGAAGTCTCAAAAAGGTATGGAATTACTTAGCAAAATCTTTAATAGTGGGGCGGCTCGAACAAAGTTAGAAGCTGAGTATGCTACAGAATTTAATTTAGATCAAGCTAATAAAAACCTTGGCGCAAGAGAACTCCATGCTAAATTCAACCAAGGATTACGCGAGATAAGAACAGCTAATCCTTTACTTAGTGATGATCTTAAAAGCCAAATTAGTGGTGTCGTTTCTGATGAAACAACAATACCAGATGGAGCATTATCAGTAAAAGATATTAATGGCAACTCTGGTTATATTCCTGCAGACCAAGTGGGGGGTTATAATGCTGTGAAACAATCCCCTGACAGGAATACTTTCATCGCTAATTTTGCTCAGTTACAAGCTACTAATCCTGGATTAGCGAATCTTGATGCAGGAACATTTTATGATTCTATGATTAATTTGAATAAGGTAGCACCTTAATGAAAAACTTTGGCGTTACAACCACTAGCGGTGCAACCCCAGCAGTTACTCAAGCTGTGAGTAATTTTGGTGTGACTGCTGCACCCGCACCAACAACACCAACTATTGATTATACTCCTGGAGGAGCTAGGTTTACACCTTTTACTGGTGCAGATTTTATTGCTACCAGTCCAGATGAAGATATTGATGCAGCAGCCCTTGAAGCACAAATCCAAAATGATTTACGCATTATAGGGCTAGGTGACCCCGACCCCAATGAGTTTCAGCCTTTAGAAATAGATATTACTAAAGCTCGTAATGCAAGAACCATGGAAGAATTAAATGAGTTTCATAAAGTTGAACTCATGCGTATTGATCAAGTTGTGGGTGAAACTGTTGGTGATAATTGGCAAGGCGGTAAAGCTGTCGGTCCAATGAGTTTTAATGTATCTGATGGATTAGCTCGTAGACGTATGACAGGCACTTTTGCTGACCGTCAAGCATATTTTAAAAAACATTATCCTGATGGTAAATACTCTAGAGTGCCGACTGGTGGCGGTAAATTCTCAGAAATATACAGTATTACAGAAGATGGTGATGTATTCAATGTAGACCCTACAGGGTTTTCTGATATTAGTAATGAGATAGCTAGTTTCACTGGTAATGTTTTGAATTTTACGACAGCGGGTAGTGTTGCAGGAACATTTTTAAGTCCTCTAGTTGGCACGGCTGTGGGAGCTACCGTAGGTAATTTAATTGACCAAGCTATTCTTGATGAAACTTCTATGACTCAAGAAGAATTGATTGAAAAACTTAGTGTAAAAGATGCTGTAACAATCGGTTTGATTGATGGACTAATAACCAAGTTTCTTCCTATTGCTGGGGGTAAATTCAGACAAGCCTTTACTGGCGAACAGGGCGGTTCTATCCTTGCAAAAAAATCAGCGGGAGAACAATCATTAGCAGCGCAAGAAGCAGCACAGCGGCTTGGTTTACCATTATTTGGAGCAGCACAATTAGCGACAGAAAACAAATTACTTCAAGCAGCCTTTACTCAAACAGCAGGAACTTCTAGTATTCCAGGACGTTTGTTAAATAATCAAGAACGTAAACTGTACGAAAGTTTACAACGAAAAGCAGCAAGTAATTTTGATTCATTCAATGCTAATGAGCTTAGTACATACACAAAACTGCAACAGAATGATTTAGCCGAACAAGTCTATCAATTAGTTGCTGCTAAATTTGGCGGTAAATTACCTGAAAATATGACATTAGAAACTATTGAACAAAGCATACGCGCATCTGCTGGAAAACTGCAAGTTTCACACAATGAGCTTATTGATCAAGCCTACAAAAAAGCATTTAATACGGCTGGTGCGGATAGTGTAGTATTTGATCTTAGCCCACTAAAAGATATTGCTAGGTCAATACAATTAGGAACACAAATAAGAACAGTCCCAAGGCGCACCGATAAAGCTGGCAGAGCTATTGATGCAAAAGGTAAATTAATTCCAACACCTACCACTCGTGCTCAAGGTGAATTAAGTGGTGAACTAAAAGAAATTACAGATGCTTTATTAAATGTAATTAATCCAAATGTTGAAAAACTTGTAGTTAAAGACCAAGGTAAAAAGGTTAGTTTTGATTCGCTTAGTCAGTTAAAAGCATTACGGGATAGAGCAAGTAAATTAATGAATGATCAAGTTGATTCTAAATCAGCTAAACAAATTATCGATGCTATAGATGATATACTTGAAAACCCGACAGGTGGTGGTACAGACTTTTTAAAGTTTTATGATGAAGCTAAAACACTAGCTAGGCTAAAGTCGGATACACTCAATGCCTCTAATATAGCGAGTATGTTTTCTCGTAAGTCAGAAGTAATGCCAAATGAGTTAGCTGAAAAGTTTTGGACAGGTCAGTTTACCTCACGCGATTGGGATTATTTTACCAAAATGTCAAAAGCTGCGGCTGGAAATAGACCTGATGGTAAACTTGCAGCTAGTCAATTAGTAGCAGATGTACAAGATGGTTTTATCACTTGGCTTTACCAAAATCCCGCACTGACACAACAACGTATTCGTCAAGTAATGGAAGCGGATAATGATCTATTTGCAAAAATGGTTCCTGATGCTGGTGATCGTAAAGCTCTAGAAAATATAGCAAGACAATCATCATGGCTACAATCCGATGGTGTGAATGCTGCCATGTCTCGCAGAATGACAGTTGGTGAAAGAGCTTTAACCTCTGTTAATGAAATGACAGAAGCCGAAATAATCAACTTTGTAAATAAAAACGGTGGCTTAAACGGTAAAACAGCTACTGATATGCGAGCAGCCGTTTTCAAAAAAATATTAGATGCTAATTCTACTTTTGATAAACAGGGTTTAAATGTAGTAAAACCCGCAGGTCTAGCACAAGCCTTTACTGACCTTACTAATTTTTCGGGTCAGTATGGAAAATTCAAACCATTATTTCAATCAGCCACATTAAAAGGTGATGTACCTACATATGAAAAAACGGCGAGTACTTATATAAAAAATTTGCAGGATAATCAGATATACTCATCGTTTTTAGCTGGTTTCCAAATAGATGCTGGTGGTCAAATCCAAGCTGCTTCTGCTGTTGCAGGAGTTGCTAAGTTAGAACTTCAGGCTTTTAGAACCATCCTTACCAATAATATTATGGCAAGTGTTTTTGCTACACCTCCCTCTGTTTCCCAACTGAAAAAACTCTATGGTGGTAAGCCTGGATTAGGAAGATTTTGGAATAAACGAAGAAGTAATGTATTTGCCAATATACTTGGTCAATTAGGTGATAGTTTTAGTAAAGATGTAGAAACACCTAAAGAGGAAGTAAAACGCACAGGACAACCACCTGAGATGGGTGATGAGTTTGCCGCTGTTGCTCCTCCTCCTGCACCTACACAAGTAGTGAGCGCACCACCTATTGCTCCTACTACTCCTGCGCCTACACAATTAGCGAGCGCACCACAGATACAACCACCACCTAGAGCTAGTCAGGGTGCAGGGATTACGAACTTTTCCTCTCTGTTTCCTCGCGATGAGTTAGGTGGTGCAATAGCAAATCGTCGTAACCAAGGTATCATGGGATTAGCATAATGGATCTTGACGTATTACGGAAACAAATAGAAGCAGATGAGGGGTGTAAGTATGAAATATACTTGGATCATTTGGGTCTGCCTACTTTTGGGATTGGTCACTTGGTCACTGAATCTGACGAAGAGTATAACCGTCCAGTCGGAACATTTATCACAACAGATAGAGTCGCAGAGTGCTTTAATAAAGATGTTGGAACAGTCCTCGAAGACTGTGAACGATTGTACCCCGACTTTGATTCCTTACCAGAAGAAGTGCAACTAATAATAGCAAATATGATGTTCAATATGGGATACCCTCGGTTAAGCAAATTCAAAGGTATGAAAGCTGGTGTCGATGCACGTGATTGGCAGCAAGCAGCCGATGAGATGGTTGACTCAAAATGGTATCACCAAGTAAACAATCGTGCTGAACGGTTAGTCTCCCGTATGCGGGAGGTATGATATGGAACCCATATCCACTGCTCTCGCAGGGATAGCCTTATTCAAAAGTGCTGTTGATGGTATTAAAGGTGCTATCAGTACTGCTAATGATGTTGGTGAGATTGCGGGTTTTATAGACAAGCTCTTTGAGGGAGAAAAACAAGTCCAACAACGTCGTAACCAACAGTCTGGCGTTGGTGTTGGTGATCAGTTTGGTGTTACTAATGTTGCTAGAGAAGTAATAGATGCAAAGTTAGCCCAAGAACAAATGCGAGAAATAGCCAGTATGATTGATATGCGGTTTGGTCATGGGACATGGAGAAGTATCGTAGATGAAAGAGCTAAACGTATACGCGAAGCTAAAGAAGCTGAAGCTGAAGCGCGTCGTTCAAAACGTAAACAGGAAAAAGAAGCTGCGGAAAATTTAAAACAAGGGTTGATAGTAATTGGTGCGGTGTTAGCAGCAGCAATATTTTTAATAGGTATGATTTTTATAATATCAAAACCTTAAACAATCCAATCCCTGAAATCCTCAGCAAGAACTTGACTAGCTATATTGATTTTGTTCCGTAAGGCTAACAGTATTTTATCGTCTACTGTTTTATCAGCTACAATATCTATGTAAGTAACTTTACTTGTTTGTCCAATACGGTGCGCTCTATCTTCACTTTGTAACCTTATCTCAAGGTCAAAGTTATTACTATAATATATAACGGTTTTAGCTTCTGTCAGAGTCAGCCCATAACCACCTGTGCGTGGTTGGCCTATAAAGTATTTAAGAGGGCTGTCTGGATCCTGAAAACGGTTCACAATAGCTTGCCGTTCATCACTCTCTGTTTCCCCATAATATGTAGCTACTGTTTCAGCACCATACATTTTAGATATTTCTTGTTCTATTGTTTTTATATCATGTGTGAAGTTAGCCCATATTATAACTTTACCATCTACTTCTTCTAATACAGACATGAGCTCTGGCAGTTTAGCTGAGTTGAAAGTTTTCATTTCACCATCATCCATTTTTACATGGCCTGAGCATACTTGTTGCAGCCTGAGTAATTGCGTAAGGATAGTATCAGTAGTTACTGAACCATCTTCTAACAGAGCTAAAGCAAATGTTTTTAAACTATTGTATACAGACTTTTGTTCTTCAGTGAGTTCTACACTACGCTTGATATATACTTTATCCGGTAAATCTAAACAGTCTTCTTTCTTTACGCGATAGCTAAAGTTTTCAAGTATACCATTAAGTTTATCTAAATTACGATAGCCTACTACTTGATTAAAACTATGCGCTCCCATACTACGCCTTTGTACGATGGCATATTCATATTGGAAACTGAAAAAACTACTATGTCCCAATAACCATTCATCAAGGAACTCTGCTTGTGTGTACAGATCCATAGGGCTTTTTGTAACAGGTGAGCCTGTAAGTATACGTCTGTACTGAGCTACTTTACCTATCTTTACAATACTCTTAGTACGTTTAGCATCTTTGTTTTTTATAGTAGTGCTTTCATCAATAACCATAAGGGAAGGATGTGCATTTAAAAAACGTTCGGCAGCTTCACAACCTTTTTTAGTACTGAAAGCTTCTACATTCATAACAAAAATCTTTAGGTTATCATCTACAACATAAAGTTTATTTTGCTTTTCTAATTGTGATTTAGTCTGGCTAGGATTCCACAACACAGTATCATACATGACATGCTCAGGAATATGCGTGGGCAGTTCACCTTGCTCCCAGTTTCGGTATACACCTTTAGGGGCAACTATCAATGCACCAGTAATCTCTCCACGGTCGTAGAGTACACACATATTATCAATAAGAACTTTTGATTTACCTGTCCCCATATCCATGAAGTAGGCAAATTCTTTCTTATTCCACGATCTTTTTAATGCCTCGAGCTGATGCTCGTAGGGCTTGTATTTAAATTTGTAACGCATAACACCGCTTTCTATTGGGTACTTTTTATAATAGCACAAAAACCAAAATCTTACATATGTTTTTATGTTCGTGTTCTATCTCGCGTAGGGGCTCAAAGTAACCGTTTGTAAATGAACAATTCCCAGATATCAGATATCAGATATTAAAATATCGGATGGATAACAATGATAAGTTTTTTGTTTTACCCCTATATATAAAAGTGTAATGTAATTTTGCTTGGTAATACCACTAAGCATAGAAAGCAGCGGAGTAGAAAGCCGTGACAGTCTACATTACACAAGAAGTGCGTGGTAGAGATATCACAGATGCAGTTGCCTTTGGCGATTTGCAGATACTTGTTCCGGCTAAGGAACAGGTTTCATTCAGCACTCAACCAACGGTGCGTAGGATTAGCCGAGGCCTTCGTAACTTTAATGATAGTGATTACTTATTATTATCTGGTGACCCTTTATGTATAGGCATTGCCTGTGCTGAAGCAGCCCGAATGAACAATGGTAGGTTCAAAGCATTAAAGTGGGATAGGTTAGAGGAACGTTATTATCCGTTGGAAGTAGATCTATACCATAGGAAGGAGTCTAGTTAATGGACTTTGAAAGTGTAGCTGGAGACCTAACCAGCATAAATCAATCGGGTATCAGCACTGTGAGTAACCTATGCAAACAACAAATTGCGTTAGAGAAACGCATTGCTGATCTAGAGTTAGAGTTAAAGGATTCCAAACGCGAGCATCGCAAGGTAGCAGAAGATTTGTTACCAGCCGCTTTGCAAGAGTATGGGGTCACTGAACTTAAGATGGAGGATGGCAGTGAGATTAGTGTTGCGCCTTATTATAATGCCAGCATTGCCAAAGACCGTCAGGATGAAGCCTTTCAATGGCTTATAGAAGCAGGGCATGGTTCCCTTATA